>OLWB01000324.1_pt1 | contig 50674 bp, 37 predicted proteins | sample 1673331 | NCBI WGS metagenome assembly OLWB01 (sample SAMEA3178943, study PRJEB25190) | human gut metagenome | biome: human gut; feature: human-associated habitat; material: faeces | place: Austria | collected 2013
CACGCTGTCAGGCGTGTTTGCCCTTGCCAATCGATGGTATCCTTCCCTCCGATACTTGTAACCGGGCAGGCTTTTTTGACAGTCTGAGCCGCCCATGCGGGCGGCTTTTGTTTACCGTAATAGGTGTTATTGTAAACTGATTTTCTCCGGCTCCGGCTGCTCGGCCTGTGCTTCGGGCGCAGGGGCTTCCACCGGAGGCTCCGGCACGGGCGCAGCGGCGGCAGGGATATCCGCTGGGGCGGGAGCCGGCTCCTCGGCGGCCCTGGCCGCCTCCGCCTCCTGCGCCAGCCGCTCGTTCTCGGCGCGGTTGGCCTCCTTCTGGGCGCGGCGGGCATCGGCGGCGGCGAAGAACGCCCGCACCAGCGCCAGCAGCACGAAGAACGCCGCGATCGCCAGCCCGATCCAACCGGCGGCGCGTATCACGAAGAAATCGCGGATGGTGAAGTATTCCTTATAGATACCCAGGAAGTACAGCGCCACGGCGCCCGCCGCGCACAGAATGCACAGCATCAGCCGGAAAAACGCCTTTATCCGGTGCTTGCGTCCGGCCAGATATGCCACCAGCAGCGCCAGCGCCGCCAGAAACAGCGCCGGGGACTGGCAGCAGAGGATATAGCCCAACGTCTTGTCCAGCATGGTGCGTCCTCCTTACAGCTGGCACTTGCCCCGGGGCAGGTACTTGCCCACAGAGCCGGGCAGCACCTTGCCGGAGGACACCACGGGCTTGCCCCGCAGCCACACCTGACGGATGGAGCCCTTTGTCACAAAGCCCTCGTAGGGGTTGTAGTCCGCCGCGCCCGCCATATCCTCGGCACGGATGACATGGTCGGCCTTCGGGTCGTACACCACGATATCCGCGTCGGAGCCGGGTGCCAGCACGCCCTTGCGGGGATACAGGCCGTACAGCTTGGCGGGATTCTCCGCCAGCACGCGGCACATGGCACCCAGACCGATCTTCTTTTTGGCCACGCCGAAGGTGTAGATCAGCTCGCCCCGCGTCTCCACGCCGGGGATGCCGCCGGGGATGGCGGTGAAGTTGTCCCGCCCGGCCAGCTTCTGCGCCGTGGTGAAGGAGCAGTGGTCGGTGGACACGGTCTGCACCTCGCCCCGGCGGATGGCGCGCCACAGGGCGTTGCAGTCCGCCTTCTTGCGGATGGGGGGAGAGCAGACGTACTTGGCCGCCTGAAGCCAGTCCTCGTTGTAGTACACGCTGTCGTCCAGCACCAGATACTGGGGGCACGTCTCCACGAACACCTTCTGGCCGCGCCAGCGGGCGTTGGCGATCTCGTCCAGCGCCTCGATGTTGGTGGTGTGGACGATGACCACGGGGATGTCCACCTGCTCGGCGATGCGCAGCAGGCGTCCCACGGCCTCGGCCTCCATGATGTCAGGCCGCGTCTCCGGATGGCAGTACACGCCGTTCTCGCCCGCGGCCTTCTTCTCCGCGATCAGCGCGTCGATGACACCGGCATTCTCGCAGTGTACGCCGCAGATGCCGCCCTTTTCCTTCAGCTTCTTCAGCGCCTTGTACATGGCCTCGTCGCCGATCATCATGGCCGGGTAGGTCATGTACATCTTGAAGGAGGAGATGCCCTCGGCGTACATGTCGTCTATCTCACTTTCGATCGTCTCGTTCCAGTCGTCGATGGTCATGTGGAAGCCGTAGTCACAGGCGCACTTGCCGTCCGCCTTCTCGTGCCACAGACGCAGACCGTCGTGGAGCGTCTCGCCCTTGTTGGGGCAGGCAAAGTCAATGATGGTGGTGGTGCCGCCGTGGAGCGCGGCGCGGGAGCCGCTGGCGAAATCATCCGCCGTGGTGGTGTTGCACACGTCCAGATCAAAGTGGGTGTGCGCGTCGATAAAGCCGGGGAACAGCAGCATCCCGGACACATCCACCACCTGCGCACCGATGGCCGGAATGTCGCGGCAGACGTCCAGTATCTTCTCACCCTCCACCAGAATATCCGCCCGGCGGGGCCCCTTGCCGGTGATAACGGTACCGCCCTTGAACAGCAATCTCATCACAAGACCTCCTCATTTGCGTACTTTACCATCGATTGACAAGGGCAAACACGCCTGACAGCGTGTCTTTTCGGCGCTTTTTGCCCTTTTCGCCTTGGCGGGTTGCCGTATTGTCAAGGGGCTTGACGCAGTATGGGCGCATTTCTGCCCGTCAAAACCGTGTCTGCCCTTGTCGATCGATGGTAAGGTCATTATACCACATTTTCCGGCGGGGTACAACGGTTTTGTGGAAGGTCATGCCGGGGGGCTTTTCCGCGGGCGGAAGAAAACTTTCGGGGAAAAAGAGGATTTCAGCAAGTTTTTTGGTATAGTATATTGTACGAAAATCGGCCTGCCGGAGCGCGGCGGGGGAAGGGAGGTGCCTCATGCGGTTCAGCGAAGCGTTTTTGGATGAGCTGGCGGCGCGCAATGACATTGTGGACGTGGTGTCGAGCTATGTGGAGCTGAAGCGCAAGGGCGCCAACTATTTCGGCCTGTGCCCCTTCCACAGCGAGAAAACGCCCTCCTTTTCCGTGGCGCCGGACAAGCAGATGTACCACTGCTTTGGCTGCAAAAAGGGCGGCGGCGTGTTCAACTTCATCATGGAGATCGAGAACCTCACCTTTCCGGAGGCGGTGGAGTTTCTGGCCAGACGTGCCGGTATGTCCCTGCCGCAGGAGGGGGAAATGCAGAACGACGGCGACCGTCTGCGCAGACGGGTGCTGGAGCTGAACCGCACGGCGGCGCGGTGGTTCTACGACCAATTGCAGCAGCCCCAGGGCGCGGCGGTGCAGGCCTATCTGGACAAGCGGCAGATACGCAGGAGCGTGGCGGTGCGGTTCGGCATGGGCGCGTCGCTGGATCAGTGGGACGCGCTGCTGCGCGCCATGAGCGAAAAGGGCTTCACCAAAAAGGAGCTGATGGCCGCGGGACTGGCGGTGGCAGGCAGGGGAGGACGGATCTACGACAAGTTCCGCAACCGGCTGATGCTGCCGGTCATCGATGTGCGGGGTGACGTGGTGGGCTTCGGCAGCCGGGTCATCGACAACTCCGAGCCGAAATACATGAACACCACCGACACGCCCACCTACAGCAAGCGCCGGGTGCTCTACGGCCTGAATCTGGCCAAAAAGACCAAGCGCCCCAACATCATCCTGTGCGAGGGCAATCTGGACGTGGTGACGCTGCATCAGGCGGGCTTTGACAACGCGGTGGCCTGCATGGGCACGGCGCTGACACAGGAGCAGATCCATCTCCTCAGCCGGTTCACCAAGGAGCTGGTGCTGTGCTACGACAACGACAAGGCCGGTCAGATGGCCACCGACCGGGCGCTGGAGCTGCTGGAGAACACGGAGTTCAAGGTGAAGGTGCTGCGGCTGCCCCAGCGGTTGGTGGACGGACAGTACGTCAAGCAGGACGCGGACGACTTCATCAAGTATCAGGGGCGCGACGCCTTTGAAAAGCTGCTCAGCGGCAGCGCCAACGGTATGGAGTTCACCCTGTCGCAGGTGGCGGACAAATACGACCTGAAGGAAGACAAGGATCGCATCGCCTACGCCGCTGAGATCGCGGAGACGCTGGCCAGACTGGGCGACCCGGTGGAGCGGGAGGTCTATACCACCCGCGCGGCGGAGGCCGCCGGCCTGCCGGCGGAGGCCATGCGCATGGAGGTGGAGCGCGCTCGGAAGCGCAGCTATGCCAAGGAAAAGAAGCAGCAGGAGCGCCGGGAGATGAATCCCGTCAGCGATCGCCAGCCCATCGAACGGGGCATGCGCTACGCCAACATGCGCAGCGCTATGGCGGAGGAGGGCGTCATCCGTCTGCTGCTGCAGGACGACAGCCTGTTCCCGGAGCAGATGCCTGTGCTGCCGGAGGACTTTTCCTCTCCGGCGCTGGGGCATATCTACGACGAGATGTGGAAGCGCCGGGGACGGGGCGGTGTGGCATCGCTGGCTGCCGTGCTGGGGCCGGAGGAGATGGATCACCTGACGGTGATCCTGCAAAAGCCGGAATCCGCCGCCAACGCGCCTCAGGCGCTGGCGGATTACATACGCATCATACAGGAGGAATACAACAAGCGCGCCGGCGATCTGGATCCGTTGGCTGCCGCGTGCAAGACGTATAAAGACAAAAAAGGTTACGGAGGAAAGCGAACATGACGGACAAAAAGTACACCCCGGAGGAGCTGGAAAAAATGGCGGATTCCATGCTGAAGGAATCCGCGTCCGGTAAGCCCGGCAAGGGCACGCTGGACGAAAAGGCCATCGCCTCCCTGCCGGCAGCGGCGCTGCTGACCACCCACGAAAAGCTGAAGGAGCTGTTTGCCAAGGGCAAAAAGAAGGGTAAGCTGGACGCGGGCGAGCTGTCCGAGGTGCTGGACGAGATGGATCTGGAGAGCGATCAGATGGACTCCATCTACGACTCGCTGGAGCAGCTGGGCATCGAGGTGGGCACGGAGGACTTCCTGACCGATCTGCCCGACGATGACGAGCCGGCCATGGAGGAGATCGCGGAGATCGAGGAAGAGGAGCTGGTGGATCCCAACACGCTGGTGGACAGCTTCAACATCGACGATCCCGTGCGCATGTACCTGAAGGAGATCGGCAAGGTGCCCCTGCTGACCGCCGATCAGGAGGTGGAGCTGGCTACCGTCATGTCCGCCGGCCGCGAGGCCGAGGCGCGTCTGGCGCAGGCGGAGGCCGACGGCGAGACGATCCCCGAGGAGGAGCTGGCACAGCTGAAAAAGCAGGTCAAGGCCGGTGAGAAGGCCAAGCAGAGTCTGGCGGAGGCCAACCTGCGTCTGGTGGTGTCCATCGCCAAGCGCTATGTGGGGCGCGGCATGCTGTTCCTGGATCTGATCCAGGAGGGCAATCTGGGTCTTATCAAGGCCGTGGAGAAGTTCGACTACACCAAGGGCTACAAGTTCTCCACCTACGCCACATGGTGGATCCGTCAGGCCATTACCCGCGCCATCGCGGATCAGGCGCGCACCATCCGTATCCCCGTCCACATGGTGGAGACTATCAACAAGGTCATCCGCGTCTCCCGCCAGCTGCTGCAGGAGCTGGGTCACGACCCCAGCCCCGAGGAGATCAGCGAGGAGATGAACATGCCCGTGGACAAGGTGCGGGAGATCCTGAAGATCGCCCAGGAGCCTGTGTCGCTGGAGACGCCCATCGGCGAGGAGGAGGACAGCCATCTGGGTGACTTCATCCCCGACGAGGCCGCGTCCGAGCCCAGCGAGGCCGCCAGCTTCACCCTGCTGAAGGAGCAGCTGGTGGACGTGCTGAGCACCCTGACGCCCAGGGAGGAGAAGGTGCTGAAGCTGCGCTTCGGCATCGAGGACGGCCGCACCCGCACCCTGGAGGAGGTGGGCAAGGAGTTCAACGTCACCCGTGAGCGCATCCGCCAGATCGAGGCCAAGGCGCTGCGCAAGCTGCGCCACCCCTCCCGCAGCAAGAAGCTGAAGGACTTCCTGAACTGACGATACCCATGAAAACGCTTCGCTGTGTGATGCTTCTGCTGGCGGCGCTGCTGCTCCTGCCCGCCGCCGTCAGCGCCGACGAACCGGAATACACCTTCGTGCTGACGGCAAACGGCGCGGACAGCTGCCGTGCCGCCGCCGGGGACATGGTAACGGTCACGCTGGCGGTGCGCTGCGATTCCGGCACGGACGCCGTATACGCCGCGCAGGATGAGATCGTGTTCGACCCGGCGTTCTTCGCCTTCGAGCCGGACAGCGTCCTGACCCGCAGCGGCGTGAAAACCTCCACCCTGCACCTGCGTGACGGGCGGCAGGCGGTGTACATGAGCTTCATCTCCTACGGCAGCGCCGCTGATTGGGCGGGGGAGACGGTTCTCGGCTCCTTCCGCCTGCGGGTGCTGGCGGAGGACGGCACCGGCGCTCTGCGCAGCAGCAACTACCTGGTGTCGTCACAGGACGGGATGACCCACTTTCCCGCCGGGGCGGAGGACGCCGCCGTGGTGGTGTCGGAGCTGTGCCGGGTGACGTTCCAGACCAACGGCGGCGGCGATATACCGCCCCAGATGGTCTACCGGGGCAACGCGTTGACGCTGCCGGAGATGCCCGCGCGGGCGGGTTATACGTTCGCCGGATGGTACAGCGACATAGATCTGACCATGCCGTGGCTGGAGACGACCCCAGTGACGGCGGACATGACGCTGTATGCCGCGTGGACGGGCGCGGAGACGGCATCGGCGCAGGGCACATGGCTGCCGGCCGCGGCCATATTGCTGCTGGCGGCTGTGCTGGCGTGGTACAACCGACGAAAGCATGAATAAAGCGCAAAAGCCGCCTGCGGGCGGCTTTTGTCCAAAGGAGGACAGACTATGCGTGATCCCATCAGCCCATTTTCCATCAACTGCCACAGCAGCATCCGCTGGGGCGGCGCGGTGACGGTGTGGTTCGACCCCTTCCGGGTGGAAAAGACCACCGGGGACGGCGACGTGATCTTCATCACCCACGACCACTACGACCACTTCTCCCCGGAGGACATCCGCCGGGTGATGAAGCCGGACGCGGTGCTGGTGCTGCCGGAGAGCTGCCGGGCGGCGGCGCTGGCGGCAGGCTTCTCCGCTTCACAGCTGCTGCCGGTGCGGGCGGGGGAGCATTACACCGTCAAGGGAATCCCCTTTACTGCCGTGCCCGCCTACAACATCGGCAAGCCCTTCCACCCGCGAAGCAACGGCTGGGTGGGGTATGTGGCGGAGCTGGATGGCCTGCGGGTCTATGTGTCCGGCGACACTGACGACACACCGGAGGCGCGGGCGGTGTCCTGCGACGCGGCCTTCCTGCCGGTGGGCGGCACCTACACCATGACGGCGGCGGAGGCGGCAGCGCTGGCCAACGCCCTGCGCCCGCAGATCGCGGTGCCCACCCACTACGGCAGCATCGTGGGCGCCATGACCGACGGCGACGATTTCGCCGCGCAGCTGGCGCCCGGCATCCGCTGCGTAAAGCTCATATAAGCATATAAAGCGGGACCCCCGGCCTGTGGCCGGGGGTCCCGCTTTATATCGGATCACTCAGTTGTACAGATAGCCGTACTTGTCGCGCAGGGTGACGATCAGCTTCTCCAGATCGGCGGGCAGATCGTTCTTGCCGCTCAGGTCGTACTCCTTCGGCTCACCGAAGGTGCGCACGCGCACCTTGTCGCCGTCCAGGAACAGCACACCGGCGTTCTTGGAGTCCGCCATGTCCTCCGCCGTCTGGAACAGCGTGAACTTGTCGTGGCAGGGCTCGGAGGAGTAGGGGCAGAACTGGGTGCAGTTGCCGCACTCGTTGCACATCTTGTCCACATGGACGATCTGGTGGCTGCCGTCGGCCATGCGGATGGTGACATTGGCGCGGTTGGGGCAGGAGTCCACGCAGTTTTCACACACGGTGGCGCACTGCAGGCAGCGCTCGCCCTCGCAGCAGATGCACTCGCTCATCTTCAGCGTACCCTTCTTGGCCTCGGCCTCCGTCTTGGTCACATAGGCCTGCTCGGGGATATCGTAGGTGTACGCCTTGCCGATCACGGCCTCGGCAAAGGCCGCGGCGTCCGCGATGCCCTCCACCACGGTGGCGGGGCCGCGCTTGGCGTCACCGGCGGCGTACACGCCCTCGACATTGGTCTGGAACGCGGGACGACCCTTCTTGTCCAGCTCGATGCCGTTGGCGGCCATCAGCGCGTCGTCCACCTGCTCGCCCACGGCGGAGATCACCAGGTCGCAGGGGATGTCGAAGAATTCACCGCTGCCCACGGGGCTGCGGCGGCCGGAGGCGTCGGCCTCGCCCAGCACCATCTTCTCGCAGGTCAGCACGCCGTCCGCCTGTTTGACGGGAGCGGCCAGCTCCGCGAACTCCACGCCGTCCTGCAGCGCCAGCGCCAGCTCATGCTCGTCGGCGGGCATATACTTGCGGGTGCGGCGGTATACCAGCGTCACATGCTCGGCGCCGCTGCGCTTGGCAAGGCGCGCCGCGTCCATAGCGGTGTTGCCGCCGCCGATGACGGCGATATTGCCCGCCACGGCGATGTTGCCGGCCTTCACACCCTTCATCCACTGGATGGCGCCGGCCACGTCACCGGCGATGTCCAGCTTGCCGGGCTTCCATGCGCCCACGGCCAGCAGAATGTGGGTGTAGCCCAGCTTCTTCAGCTCGTCCACGGAGGGGGCGGGTGCGCCGCACTTGACCTCCACGCCGTACTTCTCCATCAGGGCGATATCCTTCTCAATGGCTTCGTTGGCGATACGGAAGCTGGGGATCACATGCCGGGGCACACCGCCCAAGCAGCTCTCGCGCTCGAAGATGGTCGTATCGATACCGGCGCGGCCGCAGAAATAGGCGGCAGCGATACCGGTGGGGCCGCCGCCGATGATGGCGACCTTCTTGCCGGTCACGCGCTCCGGACGCTTGATGGAGGCCATCAGCGCGTTGTAGCCCTTCTGGGCGGCCAGCAGCTTGGTGTCGCGGATGCGCACGGACTCATCGTAGAAATTGCGGCTGCACTTGGTCTGACAGCGGTGGGCGCAGATGGTGCCGGTCAGGAACGGCAGGGGGTTCTTCTCGGTGATGAGCTTCAGCGCCGGGGCGTACAGACCCTTATTGCACAGCTCCATATACTCCGGGATATCCTGCGCGATGGGGCAGCCGCCCTTGCAGGGTGCGGAGAAGCAGTCGATCCACGGCACCTGCTTGTCGCTCTTGCGGCTGGGCAGGGGCTTGATGGGCTTGACGTGATGCACGTCGGTGTGGCTGGCGGCGGACATCTCGCAGATGGCCTGAGTGTCGGTGCCGCCGAAGGGCTTGTAGACCATGGGCTCCACCTTCTCCACCATCTGATAGAGACGGTTGTAGCCGCCGGGCTTGAGGATGGTGGTGGCCACGGTGATGGGCCAGATACCGGCTGCGAACAGCTTGTCGCAGTTGAAGTACTCCGCGCCGCCGGCGAAGGAGATGCGCATCTTGCCCTTGAACTGGCGGGAGATACGGTGGCACATCTCGATGGTCAGGGGGAACAGGCTGCGGCCGGACATGTACATCTCGTTGTTGGGCAGCTCGCCGCGGGTGGTGTCTACGGGGAAGGTGTTGCTGAGCTTCAGACCGAATTCCAGACCCTTGCTGTCGGCCAGCGCCTGCAGACGCTCGAACATGGGCACCGCGTCCGCCCACTGCAGATCCTCGCGGAAGTGGTGATCGTCGAACACGATGTAGTCGTAGCCCATGCCGTCCAGAATGCGGCGCGCCGTCTCGTAGCCCAGAATGGTGGGGTTGCACTTCACGAAGGTGTGCAGGTGCTTTTCGGTGATGAGATAGCTGGCAATGCGCTCGATCTCATCCGGGGGACAGCCGTGCAGGGTGGATACGGTCACGCTGCGGCTGACGCGGGGGTCGATGGCGTCGATATAGTCGCTCTCCTCCGGGAACAGCTCCTTGAGAACGGCCTTGCACTCGCCGAAGATGGCGGTCTTGGTGGCATCCTTCATGCCCTCGATGTAGGTGTTGACCTTCTCGCCCTTGATGCCCTCCAGGTCGTAGCCCACGGACATGTTGAACACGAAGCCGTTGGGATCGCCGAAGCAGTATACCTTGCTGAGCACCTTCAGGGCGCACCACGCCTTGATGTATTCGTCCATGGCCTGGGGCACGGTCAGCTCGGTGGACCACTCCTGGTTGTAGCCCTCGTCGTTGGCCAGAATGCAAGGGCGGGGCACACAGGCGGCCAGCTCCTCGCCGTCCATCTTCTGCACGGTCTTGACCTCGAAGAAGCGGGCGCCCGCCATGTACGCGGCGATGATGTTCTGCGCCAGTTGGCTGTTGGGGCCGGCGGCGGGGCCGAAGGGTGTTTCGATGCGCTCGCCGAAGATGGGCAGACTCTTGCCCGTGGCGTGATACGCCTTGCGGACGCCGAAGATCTCGCCGGAATTGGCGTACTCGGTGACCACCCAGTTCATCAGGGACTTAAAGGGAATGGGATACATTTTTTCAGACATGGGTATTCCTCCTTTTATCAATACACCCGGTGGTTCAGGTCGCCCCACAGCTTCTTGGCGGCCTCGAGAATATGGGCGTTTTCGGCTTCCTCGTCGATGTTCACCAGCACGCGATCCTTCATCAGGAGCTTGCCGGCGGCGATGGTGGTCTGGCACTGGCGGCCGGTCATGCCGAAGATCATGTGGCCGTCGATATTCTCGTCGGAGAAGGGGGTGAAGGGCTTATAATCCATCACGATGATATCCGCCGCAGCGCCGGCCTTCAGCACGCCCAGCTGATCGGGGAAGTACCGCGCGCCGATCCTGGCGTTGTTCTTGAACAGCATGTCCGTGACCTCGCACCAGCCCACGTTGGGCAGGCAGTTCTGGCTCCGCTGGGAGCACAGCGCCACCTTCAGGGACTCCAGCATGTCGTTGGTATAGGCGTCGGTGCCCATGCCCAGCAGGATGCCCCGCTTGTACAGCTGCAATACCGGGCAGATGCCGATGGCGTTGCCCATGTTGGACTCGGGGTTGTTCACCACCATGGTGCCCGTCTCCTTGATGATGTCCATCTCGGCGGTGTTCACATGGATGCAGTGACCCAGAATGGTCTTCTCGCCCAGAATGCCGTGATCCTGCAGGCGCTGCACCGGGCGGCGGCCGTAGTTCTGCAGGGAGTCGTACACGTCGTTCATGCCCTCGGACACGTGGATGTGATAACCGGTGCGGCCATTGTTGGCCTCCACCATGCGGTCAAAGGTCTTGTCGCTGATGGTGAACAGCGCGTGGCCGCCGAACATGGCCGCCAGCATGGGATCGTTCTGCTTCTGACAGTAGGTGATGAAGTCTGCGTTCTCCTTGATGGCCTGCAGGCACTTCTCCTCGCCGTCGCGGTCGCTGACCTCGTAGCACAGGCAGGAGCGCAGACCCAGACGGCGGCTCTCCTCACTGATGGTGAACAGCGTGCCGGGGATCTCGCCGTAGCTGGCGTGGTGGTCGAAAACAGTGGTGACGCCCTGCTTGATGCTGTCCATGTACAGCGCCGTGGCGGAGGCACGGGTGCCGTCCATCATCAGGTGGCGGTCGATGGCCCACCACGTGCCGTCCAGCACCTCGTAGAAGTTGGTGGGATTGTTGCCCACGATGCTCAGTCCGCGTGCCAGTGCGGAATAGATGTGGGTGTGGGCGTTGATGAAGGCGGGCATAATAACGCCGCCCTTGGCGTCGATGATCTCGGCATCGGCGTACTTGGCGCGCAGCGCGGCCTCCTCGCCTACCTCCACGATCTTGGCGCCCTCATAGGCCACCGCGCCGTGCTCATAGTAGCCCTTGCCCTCGCTGTCGCGGGTGATGAGCCGTCCGTTTGTTACCAGAACCATAGTTTTCCTCCTTTTTTCTCCTGCTGAAAGCGTTTGTGCGTAAACAAAAAGTGCCTCAAACCCTGTTTTCGAGGGTTTGAAACACTCAAGCGTCCGCCGAGTGATAGTTTCAGCCCGTGCGCGAAGCACTTCCTTACAGCTACCAATCTTGGATTGTCACTTGCATTTTACTATAATTTTACCTGAAAAGCAATATCTTTTTACAAGTCTTTCGTGCGTTTTCACATAGGCCGGAGGTGCCCGGCGGAAAACACCGGAGCCTCCCGCAGGAGGCTCCGGTGTTTTCGCGGTTTACTCCGTCAGGGTCTTGACCCAGGCGGAATATTTTTCAATGTTGGCGTCGCGGTCGGCGGCGTCCGCGCCCTTGGTCAGGATATAGACCTTGATCTTCGGCTCGGTGCCGGAGGGACGCACCAGAATGGTGGTGCCGTCCGCCAGCTCGTAGCGCAGCACGTTGCTGCCCTTCAGCTCCATGGCGGTCACGCGGCCGGTGGCGCAGTCCGTGGCGGTGCCGTCCTGATAGTCCTTGCGGGTGACAACGGTCACGCCGGCGATGTCCGCCGGGGGCGCGGTGCGCAGACGCTTCATCAGCGCCGCCATCTTCTCCAGACCGTCCAGACCGGGCATCACCAGATTGTGGGTCTTTTCGCCGTACCAGCCGTACTTTTCGTACAGCGCCTGAATAGCATCGTAGAGGGTCATGCCCTTGGCGGCATACCATGCGGCCATCTCCGTGATCAGCAGGGAGGCGGTGACGGCGTCCTTGTCACGGACGTAGTCGCCCAGCATGTAGCCGTAGCTCTCCTCGTAGGACATGATGACGTGCCCCTCGCCGGCGGCCTCCAGCGCGTTCTTCTTCTCCGCCATGAACTTGAAGCCGGTGAAGGTGTCGCAGCAGGTGACGCCGTTGCTCTCGGCCACCTTCCGCGCCATCTCCGTGGTGACGATGGTCTTGAGGAAATAGGGCTTGGCCGGCATTTTCCCCGCCCGGTGCATGGCGCCGATCAGGTAGTCCAGCAGCAGCACGCCGGTCTGGTTGCCGGTGACAGGGATGAACTTCCCGTCCGCGCCCCGCACCATGATGCCCACCCGGTCACTGTCGGGGTCGGTGCCCAGGATGAAGTCCGCGCCCACCTTGTCCGCCAGCTCAATGGCCAGATAGAAGCCCTCCGGGTTCTCCGGATTGGGGGAGGCCACCGTGGGGAACGTGCCGTCCAGCACCATCTGCTGCTCCACGCAGTACAGGTTCTTCACGCCCAGACCCCGCAGAGCCTCCGGCACCAGCTTCCAGCCGCAGCCGTGGAAGGGGGTGTAGACCATTTTGAAGGTGTTGGCCACCTGCGCGATGGAGCTGCGGTCGTTGACCATAGCCATGACGTTGGCCATGAACATCTTGTCCGTCTCCTCGCCCAGAAGCGTGATAAGCCCGGCCTTCACCGCATCGTCAAAGGCCATGCGCTTCACGCCGGTGAAGATGTCGATCTTCTCCAGCCGCTGGGCGATGGCGGCGGCGTGCTGGGGCGGCAGCTGCGCACCGTCCGCCCAGTAGACCTTGTAGCCGTTGTATTCCTTGGGATTGTGGCTGGCGGTGACGTTGATGCCCGCCTGACAGCCGTAGTACCGCACGGCGAAGCTCAGCTCCGGCGTGGGGCGCAGGGACTCAAACATGCGCACCCGGATGCCGTTGGCGGCGCAGACCTCCGCCGCGGCGCGGGCGAAGTCCATGCTGTGGACGCGGCAGTCCATGCAGATGGCCACGCCCTTTTTCTTAGCCTCGTCGCCCTCGGCGGCGATCACGTCCGCGAAGCCCTGGGTCGCCCAGCGGATCACGTGGACGTTCATCTGGTGCAGACCCACCTTCATGGTGCCCCGCAGTCCGGCGGTGCCGAACTCCAGCGGGCCGTAGAACCGGCTCTCGATCTCTATTTCATCCCCGGCGATGGACTTCAGCTCCGCCTTCTCGTCGGCGCTCAGGGCGTCGCTGGCCAGCCAGCGCTCGTATTCCTTCTTGTAATCCAGCATAGTGATAAACTCCTTTCAGGCGTGTTGTTCCGTTTCCTCGTCCTCCACCGGCTGAGCCTGCAGCAGCTCCTGCGCCTCCTCCAGCCGGGACTGGGGCACATACAGGCTGGCGCCGTAACCGGAGAAGCCGTTGATGACCTTTCCCGCGCCGCCGTCCAGATCGTAGTATTTGAAGCAGGGTATGCCGTAAGCCGCCAGCAGGGAAATGACCATATCCGTGTCGGCGGGGGAGTCGAAGGTCTGCATCAGCAGAACGGCCTTCTCCTCCTGTCCCCTCTCGTCCCTCGGCCATGCCGGGATGTCCGGCTTTCCGGTGAAGCTCCAGTTGTCCATAGTCTGCCTCCTATTTGTGATATTTTGTGCCGGCGGCGATCTGATACGCCCGGTAGATCTGCTCCAAAAGCATGATCCGCGCCATGTGGTGGGGGAACGTCATGGGGGACATGCTCAGCCGCCAGTCCGCCTGCTTTTTGATGCCCTCATCCAGCCCCACGCTGCCGCCGATGAGGAAGGTGATCTGCGTTTTGCCCTGTACGCCGAAGTCGATGATCCGGCGGCTCAGCTCCTCGCTGGAGCAGGGCTTGCCCTCAATGCACAGCGCGACCACCGCGCCGCCCTTGGGCAGGCGCTCCCGGATGGCTGCGCCCTCGGTCTGGAGGGCCTTCTGTATCTCCGCCGGGGAGGGCTCCTCCGGCAGGCGGCATTCCGGCAGCTCGACGACGTCCAGCTTGCAGTATCTTTGCAGGCGCTTGACGTACTCCGCCGCCGCGTCCGTGTAGAATTTTTCCTTCAGCTTTCCCACGCACAGGACGGTCACGCGCTGCATATAAACACCTCCACCCCGTAGGGGCCGCTGAGCTGACCGCGGGGCGCTACGGTCACGGACGCGTCCAGCCCGCTGAGCGCCAGCGACACGGTCTGCCGGGCGCGCTCCGGCGTGTTGTTCTCCCGGCTCAGGTGCGCCAGTACGAATTGCCGCGTTCCGGAGGCCGCCAGACGCTGCGCCAGAAAAGCGGCGTCGTTGTTGGACAGGTGCCCGCAGGCACCGAGAATGCGCTGCTTGAGATAGTAGGGGTAGGGGCCGGACAGGAGCCACTCCACATCGTGGTTGCTCTCCAGAACCATCAGCCCCACGCCCCGGAGGATGTCCTCCGCCGCCGGAGGGACGCAGCCGGTGTCCGTCAGCACGCCCACGGCGCTGCCGCCGCAGTCGAAGCGGTAGTCCACGCTCTCCGCCGCGTCGTGGCTGGTGGGGAAAACGGTGACGCGGATATCGCCTACGTCGAACGTTCCCTGCCGGGGGATGGCGCGCAGCACATCGGCGGCAGCCGGTACGCGGCGGCACACGGCGCGCGCTGTCCCGACCGTGGCGTACAGCGGCGGGCGGTACTGCTTGACCAGTGTAGCCAGCCCGGAGACGTGGTCGGAGTGCTCGTGGGTCAGCAGGACGCCGGACAGGTCGCGGGGGGACAGCCCCAGCTCCCGGAGAGCGGCGGTGATGCGGCGGGCGGAGATGCCCGCGTCCAGCAGAACGTGGGTGCCCTCGCCGCTGACCAGCAGGCTGTTGCCCTCAGAGCCGCTGGCGAGTATATGTACGGTCAACAATGGTCATAACCTCACAGGTGAAGAAGAGTCGCCGCCGCGCGGCGCGGGAAAGGAAAAGCACCCGCCGCGGCAAGCCGCAGATCGTGCTGCGGCCTCTCGCAGCGGGCGCTGGATGGCGGATGTTCAATTCAGCCCACGTGCGTCTCGGCGTCGCTGTCGTCAGGCACGTCCACAAGGGAGATGTCCGCGCCCACGGCGCGGAGCTTGCCCACCAGATCCTCGTAGCCGCGCTCGATATAGTTGATGTGGCTCAGCTCGGTGGTGCCCTGCGCCGCAAGACCGGCGATGACCAGCGCCGCGCCTGCCCGCAGGTCGCAGGCCTGGATGGGGGCGCCTACCAGCTGGGGCACGCCCTCTACCACGGCTACCTTGCCGTCCACCTGAATGTGAGCGCCCAGACGCTTCAGCTCGTCCACGTACTTGAAGCGGTTGGCGCCGTACACGCCCTCGGTGACGAGGCTGGTGCCCTGCGCCAGCGCCAGCACCGCGGTGATCTGGGGCTGCATGTCGGTGGGAAAGCCGGGATAGGGCAGGGTCTTGACGTTGGTCTTCAGCAGGGGGGAGGTGCGGCGCACCAGCAGGGAGTCGTCGTCCTCCACAACAGAAACGCCCATCTCCATCAGCTTGGCGCTGATGCACTCCATGTGCTTGGGGATGACGTTCTTCAGCAGCAGCTGACCGCCGGTGGCGGCCACGGCCGCCATATACGTTCCGGCCTCGATCTGGTCGGGGATGATGCAGTAGGTGCCGCCGGTGAGCCGCTCCACGCCGCGGATCTTGATGGAGTCGGTGCCGGCACCCTTGATGTCCGCGCCCATGGAGTTGAGGAAGTTGGCCAGATCCACGATGTGGGGCTCCTTGGCCGCGTTTTCGATGGTGGTGGTGCCCTGTGCCAGCACGGCGGCCATCATGATGTTCATGGTGGCGCCCACGGAGACAACGTCCAGATAGACGGGCGCACCCGTCAGACGGCCACCCCTGGCGGCGGTGTGGATGAAGCCGCCCTCCACGGACACGTCAGCGCCCATGGTGGTGAAGCCCTTGATGTGCTGGTCGATGGGGCGGACGCCAAAGTTGCAGCCGCCGGGCATGACCACGGTAGCCTGACCGAAGCGGCCCAGCAGCGCGCCCAGCAGATAGTAGCTGGCGCGGATGCGCCGCGCCAGATCGTAGGACGGGCGGGTGGAATGGATGGCGCGGCAGTCGATCTCGATGGCGTGGCGGTTCAGCACGCGCACCCTGGCGCCCAGCTCCTCCAGAATGGAGAAGAACAGCGTCACGTCGCTGATCTGGGGGATGTTCTCGATGCGGCAGACACCGTCTACCAGAAGGGCGGCGGGGATGATGGCAACGGCGGCGTTTTTCGCGCCGCTGACGGTGATCTCGCCGTAAAGCTCCCGTCCGCCGCGGATCATGTATTTATTCAAGGCAGATTCCCTCTTTTCAAGTGGTCGGTGCCATAATGACGGCAGCTTAAAAACGCGGCCGGATGCACCGCATATAGCTTGCCCGCGCCGCGCGCAGTTCATACGGGCGCAGCATGAGACATTATGAGCACTAACAGTATACCATACTTTTTTCCAAAAGCAAGAAAAGTGCGGGATTTTTTTAAGAGAGATGACCTTTATAAGAAAAAACGGCGGAGGTTGTCCGCAAATGGGCAACGGGAGGAGAGGGTGACGGCGTGGACAGGGACAGCATAGACTGTCATAAGGAAAAATATGGTATGGGAGGATACAAAGGATGAAAAACGAAAACTCTGTGATGGCGATACTGGCGGCGGCGGTGGGAGCGCTGTGCAGCTATGCGGCGGCGCTGGTGGTGCCGCTGGCGGTGCTGCTGGCGGTGATGGTCGGCGACTACGTCAGCGGCATGGCCAAGGCGTGGAGCACGGGGAAGCTGTGCTCGAAAACCGGGCTGCGGGGCATATTGAAAAAGCTGGGATATCTGGCGCTGGTGGGCGTGGCCGGGGTGGTGGACTGGCTGGTGCGCTACGGGCTGACGCAGGTAGGGGTGGAGGTATCGTTCCGGTTTCTGATGGCGGCCATGGTGATCGTGTGGCTCATCATCAACGAGCTGATCTCCATTCTGGAGAACGTGGCGGCGCTGGGCGGGCCCGTGCCGGGCTTTTTGCAGAAGCTGCTGGGACGGCTGAAGGACACGGTGGAAAAGAAAGCGGAGGGAGAGAACGATGCAGATCATCGAGACAACGTATAAATGGGCGGGGACGCTGGCGCGTCGCAGCGCCACCCGGCGCATTATCCTGCACCATGCGGCGGCGGTGACGTGTACGCCCCAGCAGGTACACCAGTGGCATCTGGCCAACGGATGGAGCGGCATCGGGTATCACTTCTTTGTGCGGAAGGACGGCAGCGTGTACCGGGGCAGACCGGAGGACACGGTGGGCGCTCACGCGGGGAACAACAACTATGACAGCATCGGCGTATGCTTCGAGGGCAGCTTCGACCGGGAGGAGATGCCGGCGGCGCAGAAGCAGGCGGGCATGGAGCTGGTGGCGTATCTCAAGCAGAAGTACGGTATCTCCACGGTGCAGCGCCACAGCGACGTGAATGCCACCGGGTGTCCCGGCGGGCATTTCCCCTTTGAGGAGCTGGCGGGAGCGCGGGCGTCGGCTCCGGCAGCACCGGCGGCAAGAGCCGGCGGGACGGCGGTGACGCTGCCGCTGCTGGCGCAGGGGAGCCGCAGCGAGACGGTGCGGCTGGCGCAGGCGGCGCTGACGGGACTGGGCTATGATGCCGGCGGCGCGGACGGTATATTCGGCGCCAACACCGCCACAGCGGTGAAGCGGTTTCAGGCGGCGCACGGCCTGGCGGCGGACGGCATTGTGGGGCGCGACACATGGCACGCCCTGCTGGGCGTATAACAGAGGGGCGTTTCCCTACGAGCGGGGCCCGTGTGCCCCGCCGGGACAAATGCGGTATCCTGTAGGGCGGGACACATGGGTCCCGCCCTACAGAAAGAGGGACGTCGAGGACGCCGTCCCCTACAATGGGACGGGGACTGTACAGGAAAATACTGGAATCGGGGCGGCGGAAGCCGCCCCTTTTTGCATTTCAGGGCGGGCGGGACGCATTTGGCGGCGATGGCTGCCGAAAAACGAAAGAAGCTGGTATACCAATTAGCGCGACAGCCTGTACGTGGGATACGATAATAGAAAGAACTTTACGTTCAGCGCTGCCGGTCTGAAGCTGACTGGAAAGGAACACATCGGCATTACCACGCAGGCCACCTATGCCAAGGTCCAGATCACCAATGACAATGCCAACGCTGCGTATTTCTACCCGGACAGCAATGATTATCAGATCGTGTCCGAAAATGGCAAGCTGTACCGGCGGGAAGCACAGTTCAAAGCGACCATCCATCTGGGCAAGGGCATGACGGTCAGCAAGACCGGAACCGGCGGTGTGCTGTCGGAGGACGGCAAGACGCTGACGTTCGAGAGCGTGACGTATATCCCGTATTTCGAGATAGCGCCGGATGGCGACCACTACCTCCCGAAGAGCTACAAGGACGCGATAAAGGACATGAACAGCCCGCTGAGCGCAAGCTGGTACAGCAACACGAGGGTGCAGCTCTCCGGCCGTGACAGCAAGCTGACGAAGGAACTGGAGCTGACGCTGCCCAACGCCACGGCGAAGGACACACCGGCGGCGCCTACGGGTCTGGTGGGCACGATGCCCGACGAGAAGAACACCGCCTACGGCTTCATCACCGGCACCAGCAGCCTGATGGAGTACAGCAAGGACGGGAAAACGTGGACGCAGTGCAGCTACGGCACTACCCGCGTGCCGCTGGACAAGAAATCGGCGAACAGTCCCATTTACAAGGACACGGTGTACTATGTGCGGTACAGAGACACGGAGACACAGAAGGTGTCCGAAGCCACCATGGTGACGGTGCCCCGGTACGAAGGTGTTGTCGATCCTCCCGTGCCCAGAGCGAACATGGTGTACAACGGCAGTGATTACTTCGTCTTTGAAGGAACACGCGACGAGTACAACAAGATTTACAAAACGGTTGAAGGCGGACGATACATTGTGTATGGGCTTCCGGGCACCTACACACTAAAGGTGGGACTGGAGGACGGCTACACATGGAGAGACGGCACCGGCACCACACCCAAGGAGATTCAGGTCACCATCGCCAAGAGGACGGCAACGGCCAGCGATATCCACGTCAAAACCTGCCCGCCTTACGAGACGCCCTATACCGGCGAGGCACAGATCTATGAGGTGGAGTTGAAGTGGCTTCCCCACGGGACGGGCGGCGAACTGAAGTTTGCCAATCCCAACAACAAGCTCACGCTGAAATATAAGGTGGGAGACACCAACACCTTTGTGACGGAGCCTGTGGACGTGGGTACCTACACGCTGTATATCGATGTGCCGGATGACCCCAACTTCAACGCCACCACGGTGACGGACAAGGACGGGGGATGGACGTTCACCATCACCCCGGCGGATATGAAAGCACCCACCGGCGTGACCGGCGTGGCGGCGACGAAGGAGCATCCGACCACGGGTCAGCTGACCGGTCTGGGCACCGACATGGAGTACCGGGTGAAGGGCAGCGAGACGTGGATAACGGCCACCGGCAATACGGTGGACGTGACGCTGAACACGGAGAACGGCTACCCAGTGGACACCGTGTTTGAGGTGCGTTACAAGGCGGATAAGAACCATGATACCAGCAGCCCTGCGCAGGTGAAGGTGAAGGCTTATCAATGCGTTGAGCACGTGTACGGCGAGACGCTTGTCAGCGACGAGGCGAATCACTGGTACCAGTGCACGGTGTGCGGCGCCAAGACGGGTATAGAGGCGCACAGCTATACGGACAAGAAATTTGACGGCAACGGGCATTGGGCGGTCTGCGCCTGCGGCGCGGAGACGCACCACGACAAGCACAGTCTGACGGCGAAGCACAACGAGAGCCAGCACTGGCAGGAGTGCGTCTGCGGCTATAAGACCGGCGAGACGGCGCATGAGCTGACGAGCAAGTACGACACGGCGGGGCACTGGCAGGAGTGTGAGTGCGGCTATGCTACCGATAAGGCCAACCACAGCATGGAGAGTAAGAGCAGCGCGGACGGTCACTGGGACGCGTGCGCCTGCGGCTATAAGACAGACGTGGCGGCGCATGCGTGGACGGATAAGTTCGACACGCAGAACCACTGGCAGGAGTGCAGCGGCTGCGGCTATAAGACCGGCGTGGCGGCGCACAGCCTGACAAAGAACGTCAACGAGACGCAGCATCAGGTGAAGTGCGAGAGCTGCGGCTATAAGACGGAGTGGGAGAACCACACCGGCGGCACGGCTACCTGCACGGCGAAGGCGGTGTGCAGCGTGTGCGGCGAATCCTACGGCGAGCTGGCGGCACATGTGGCCGACAGCACCTACAGGTACAACGCGGACGGTCACTGGACGGCCTGCGCCACCTGCGGCACGCCCATGAGCAACCAGGAAGCCCATACCGGCGGCACGGCGGACTGCCAGCATAAGGCGGTGTGCGACGTGTGCGGGCAGCCCTACGGCGAGCTTGATGCCAGCAACCACACCGGCGGCATCCGCTGGGTGCAGACCGCGGAGACGCATCAGGCGTTCTATCTGTGCTGCGGCGCGACGGCCGGTGCCGAGGCGAACCACAGCTGGAATGACGAGAGCGTGTGCACCGAGTGCGGCTACGGCTGCGCCCATACCGGCGGCAGGGCTACCTGCACGGCGCTGGCGGTGTGCGATATCTGCGGCCACACCTACGGCGACCTGCTGCCCCACGATTACCGGTGGGTCATCGATCAGGAGGCCACCACCGAGGCCACCGGCCTGAAGCACGAGGAGTGCACAGCCTGCGGCGACAAGCGCAGCGAGGGCACGGTGATCCCCAAGCAGCCGCGTCATTCGCCCTCTGTCAGCACGCCGGACATCCAGCCCATCCTGACGGCGGACGAGGCCAAGAGCGCCACGGATTACAGCGGCGGCATCTACGGCCTGACGTTCCGCGCCAGCACCGGCTACGGCAGCTTCAAGGGCGTGAAGGTGAACGGCAAGACCATCGGCGCCGGGAACTATATCGCGGAGGAGAACGGCGGCACAGAGATCTATCTGAAGGCCGCGTATCTGCAGACGCTGGCGCCGGGCAAGTACACCATGACCGTGATGACGGAGAGCGGCGAGGTGACGACGGAGTTCACCGTCGGCGGCGTGATGACCGCGCCCAAGACGGCGGACGCCGGAGCGCTGGTGTATCTGGCCATGGCACTGAGCAGCTATACCGGCACCGCACTGGTGGCACGGAAGCGCCGGAAAGAGTTCTGAGAACTGAAAAATAAGAGCACAGGGCGCGGCTTATGCCGCGCCCTGTCAGCCTGTCGATAAACCTGCACGGTCACGCATATCGGAGGGAAGGATAGTGTGAAAGGGAACCGTCAGGGTTCCCTTTCGCGTTCAATCACCCGCCGCAGCGACCAAAATCGCAAAATAAAATGCAGTTTTTTATTTTGCGATTTTGCAGGCAGCTTGTCGAAAAAGTCCGGATGGACTTTTTCGACAAGCTGACAGGGCGCGGCTTATGCCGCGCCCTGTGCTTTTGCTGTATCGGGATCGGGATGGATCAGGAGTCAAAGACTGCGCCATGCGCCGCGCGCCAGCGAGCCGTATACCACCGGGCAGGGCAGGACGTCGGCAAAGGGACGCAGCTGCGCGGCGGCGCCGGTCAGCACGTCCGCCTGATTGATGAACAGCACGTCGAAGCCGCCCTCTGCGGCCAGTACGCGGGCGGCCATGACTGGGGTGATGACCGCGTCCGGGGAGGCTGCCGCCAGCGGCGCGTACAGCTCAGGGCGGTGGGCGGCGTCCCGGATGGGCTTTCCCAGCGCGGAAGCGCCGAACACACAGACGGTGCGGCGGCGCTCCGGCGGAAGCACCGGTTCCCACGGGGCGTGTGCCTTGGCGGGCAGCCGCCGGGAGCCGTCGGCCTCCACCAGCACGAAATCGGCGGCGGTCTGCCAGCCGGGGAAGTCCGGCGCGGTGAGCTTGCCCTCCGGGGTAAAGGCGCCGGCGCAGGCGATGGGGCTGCGGGCAAAGGCCGCGCGCAGCGCCGCTTCCGTTTCGGCAAAGGGACACCAGTCCGGGCGCATGATGTGGGTGGTGGTGGCCAGCAGCACCGAGCCGCGGCGGGACAGCTCCTGCGCCAGAACGCGCAGGAGGGAGGTCTTGCCGCCGCTGCCGATCACCGCCGTCAGGCCGGGGCGAATATCCAGTAATTTCCATAATTCCATAGTGCATACCTCGCTTTGCGTCCATTGTATCACAGAAAAGCGGGATTGTCCCGCTGTTTTTCGGCGATGTATATTCCTCCCATGGGAGGCGAACACTATCCGTACAAAAATTGCATGAACTGGAGGACATTCATATATGAAGGCAACTGGCATTGTGCGCCGTATCGACGACCTCGGCCGCGTGGTGATCCCCAAGGAGATACGAAGAACCATGCGTATCCGTGAGGGCGACCCGTTGGAGATCTACACCACGCGGGACGGCGAGGTCATTTTCAAGAAGTATTCCCTCATCGGCGGGCTGGAGGAGTTCGCGGCGCAGTTCTGCGACACACTCAGCCGCAGCACCGATTTTTCCGCCGCCGTCACCGACCGGGACGCGGTGATCGCCATGGCCGGGGCGGGGAAAAAGGAGCTGCTGGGCAAGCCTCTTTCCCCGGAGCTGGAGCGCATCATGGCCGAGCGCGGGCTGTACTGCGGCGATGGCGTGGCCGTCAGCGAGGAGGACAACGGCTACCGGGCGGCGGTGGCGGCGCCCATCCTTTGCGAAGGCGACGTGCTGGGCGCGGTGCTGTTCCTGTCGCCGGACGGCAGGACGGCGGGTGAGACGGAGTGCAAGCTGGCGCAGACCGTGGCGGCGTTTCTGGGAAAGAATATGGAGAGCTGATAAAACGACCCTGTGGCTTCGCCACAGGGTCGTTTTCAGCCTGTCAAAGAACCCCAGCTTTCGCTTCTCCGGTCGCTTTACACCTACACCGCACTACGTGCGATGCGCTCGGCTTGCACTTCCTTTTCCGCCATATGACGTCGATTGTAAAGCAGCAGGTCTCGCGTATTCTCATACAGATCCTGCTCTCCCGACATGAAGACAGCAACCATGTACTTTTGCTCGCTGTACTTCTTGTATACTTCCTTCAGGGATTCTTTGAGTTTTTCGTCATTCTTCTCGGCCTTGGTAAGCCAGATGCCGACCATCTTCTTTTCCTTGTCAACATTGATTTCCATACATAATAGTGATCACTCCTTAATCCAAGTATTTCCTTTTGTGAAATGGTTTATACAAGGGATTGCAGCCTCGTTAGAATACACATTCCTTCAAGTCGGAATGCCGATTCCCTCGTTGCCAGCACTGCTTTTCATGTGCAGATATAGGTCGCCAATCCCCTTGTATTTTGGATTCCATGAAACAGGAACCATGTCAAATCCGTTTATGGCATCAGCAGCGTCTCCGATCCACTCGGCATCGCTCCAGTCCACAGAAACCTCCAGCCCTCCTCCAATCGCCAGCGCCCCGCCTATTTTCGCTTTTACGCCCTTCGTACTGATCGAGCCACCTGCTTCAACACCTGCAGCAACAGCGTAGCCTTTTACGCCGACGTCTATATCAACGCCAAATAGAGTAATGCCTCCCTTTACGCTACCCTGAGCAACGCTGGCCATCGCGCTCGCCTTTGCCGAGACACCATACTGCGCAGATCCGTCTTTCCCTTTTCCGATATACCCAACGCCGGCCTCGGCTTCCGCCTCCGCATGAAGAGCGTCTCCCTCGGCTTTTCCGTACACACCGTACTGTTCTGCACCAACTCTCACTTCCGCATTTCCTTTTGCTGCGGAAGCCTCCGCTTTTGCGCCCACACCCAGGGAAGGATTGAACTTTCCGTCATCCCAAAGCGTCGCCTTGGCCGTTCCCGAAACAGTTCCAGTCAAAAGTACGCCCGCTGCTTCACCACGAAGATATCCTATGTTGCCGCTTGCCTTTCCCTTCGCAAGACAGCCAGACGCCTTTGCCTCGGTAGTAAGGCCAAATGACTTATAATCCCGCTTCCCGTTTTCATCCCGAAATTTGAAGGAAGCTTTACTCTCGACGCCCACCTCGCCATAAATCTCTCCCGCTGTGTCAATGCTGTCTGCAACGAATCCTGCATACAACCACCGCTCACACTCAGCGAACCCCCAGCGCATCCAGCGGCACATGAGGTAGGATCGCGTTGTAACCAAAGAATAGGCGCGGCAGCCGTGCGCTCACAGTTTCTTGAGCCGCGCCATAAATTCCGCCGTGAGAGCCTCCTCTACATCCTCGTCACGCTGCATACGCTGGAACGTGCGGGGTCCAGTACCTCATACGCCGCGTGATAGTCGGGGTAAGCCCATCTTTATTACGCCTGCGCCCGCTTCCCGTGTCGTAGCACTGCCAAAAATCACTACACTGACAGATAACAGCATGAGCAATGCGGAAAGGCTCCGTCAACTTCTTTGCTGCGCAGAGCGGTGAAATCGGGTATAATAGGGAAAAATCTTGGAAAGGCCGATGGCCGATGACACCATCTTCAACTATGTGCAGAGCTATACAGATGGCGAGATCAGCCGCGCCGCCTTCTGGGAGCTGGCGCGGTTCAAGCATCCCACCCATCAGATCAGCTTCCATACCGCCAGAGCGTTGGCGGCGCTGACCTTCGAGAGGAGTTATGAGGTACATGTGTGAACGAAACCACAGCGGACTGTTCTTCACCTGCGCTTTGGTGGAGCAGCTGGGCCGTGACCTGAAGCTGAAACGCTGCGACGTGGTAAAGGCGTTGGGCTTACAGGGCGTGCAGATGATCCTGGGCCATGCCGATGTGTTCCACTGCGAGCCTATCGAGAAGGTGTCCGACGATATGCAGCAGCACTTTGCTCTGCCCCACGGCCAGTTCGATAACGTGGCAGCGGCCAGATACGCCGTGCCGGATGTGTGGGCGATGGGCAAGGTATACGCTCGCCTGGTCGAGGATGTGTCCGGGCAGGATAATGTGGCAGAAATGCTGGTGGCTGTATATACCTCGTGGATCGATGAAAAGCTCTGCGATTATAACTCCTCGTTCTACTATCAGTCCCGTGACTACATCGCGGAATGCTACCACACAGGTCACGTGATCGACGCATAAGAATATCCCTCCGGCGTGTGGGGCAGGGGCTGTTAAGCGGAATTCGCAGCACCGCGCTTTGTCGTTACGCGGCTGAATTTGGTGGCCGCGCGGAGTGTACCGCCCCATTTGCCACGCTGACTGTTTATAAATCAAGGACAGCGCGGATCAAACATAATGTTAACGACAGCAGCGGAGGCGCGATGCGCCTCCGCTGCTGCCATATAGAGATGATGCAGAGAAAGTATTGTGATCAGGTTTCCTTGCGCTTGCGGAGCCATGCGGCGGAGCCGAGGAAGCTCACAGCGCCCATGGCCGCGTAGATGGCAACGCCGGGATCGCCGGTGCGGCTGGACTGCACCGCACCGCTGCCGCTCAAGGTAAAGGAGCCGGTGGCCACCCTAGCGGCGTTTTCGATCTTCACCGTATGTTTGCCGCTGCGCAGGGTCTTGAGATAGTCCGCCGTCAGCGTCACGTCACTGCCGGACACGGTGTAGTAGCGGCTGTCGAGCTTCTTTCCGTCCACAAATACGCCCGTGATGCTTCCCGGCTCCAGATCGGTGGTAAAGGTGTGGCCGCCGGTGTAGGCGGAGCCGGAGCTGCCGGAGCTTCTGGGCAGGTTGGCATACGCCGTCTCTGCATCGGTCAGTGTCTTGAGCACATCCGCAGGCACCAATTCCTTCTGGGCATCGGTCAGGTCGTCGTAAGCCTTTCGCGCCGCATCGATAGATGCCTTGCTTCCCCTGGTCACGGTGCCGATGGCACCGATCTTGGCAATAACATCGTCCACTACCGGCTGATCCTTCTGCCGCTGCAGCGCCTCATACAATCCCTTGCCCACGGGATCGGTGCGATCCTTCAGCATCTCCATCAGCTCATCGGCGGTCTTTTCCATACCGATGATCGGTTCATCACCGCTGCCGTTCAGGCAGCCGGACAGATAGTAGTTTCCACCACCGTCGGCCTGTTTCTTTGCATTGGTGGTGACAGTGATACCGCCAGCCTTCTTGGAGGCGGCAACGCCGCCCACATTGATGCAGTCCGTAAACACGCCGCCGAACATCTGATACTGCATATGAATGGCAGCGATACCACCTGCATTACCGGACTTCGCGTCTGTGGCGGTAATGGTGCCGGTGTTGCCGCAGTTCTTAATGGCGGGGGCATTCTTGGCACCAGTGGCATTTGCGACACTCGCCTGGGCCTTACCGGCGACGCCTGCCGCGCAGGTCTTGGCAGTGACGTCCGCCTCATTCAAGCAGTTGATCACAGATGTCTTGGCGGGGGCATGGCCCACGATGCCGCCAGCCGTATTGCCTGTGGTGGTCACAGAGCCGGTAACGGTCAGGTCATGCACCTTGCCGTTGGCGCCCAGTCTGCCGATCAGGCCCTGACTGTCCGCCGTGCTGTAGATGTACAGGTTCCGCACCGCGAAGCCCGCACCGTCCAGCTCGCCGGTAAAGCCCTTGCTGGTGTTGCCGATGGGCGTCCAGGGGAAGCCCGCCAGTTCAATGTCTCTGGTCAGCTTTCCCTTGATATTGTTGGTTCCGGCGTTTACCGTCTGGGCAAACCATGCCAGTTCCGCGCCGGTGCTGATCTGGTAAACACCGTTCTCAAGCTTCGGCTTGGTGACGGTCGTACCGTCCCATGCGCCCTCCATTATCTTTTTCAGCACAACGGTAATGGTCAGGACGCCGTCCTTTACCTGTGCCGCGCTGCCGGCACTCAGAGAGAAGGAACCGGCGTTGTTGACATAGCCCTCTGCCTTCACATAGTAACGGTAGGTATCATAGGGCGAATCCTTATACAGACCGTTCACAGGGGTAAGATCCGTACCATCGGAGTTCGTCAGGGTAATGGTCGCGTTTTCAACGGCCTTGCCATCCTTGTCCACAACGTTCACGCGAACATCATAGCCCTGCTTCTGCACGGGGATGGAGATATCCATCAGGTGGCTGGACAGCGTCCGCAGCAGCAGCGCCGCGAAGTTGGTGGGCATACCCAGGTCGGTCATGGTGTACATGAAGTTAAAGGGATTGGAAGCGGAGTACATATTGCCGGAAATATGGCCGTCGGACAGCACATAGTTCATGGAGTCGGCGCCGTCCTCAAAGGTGAGGGCACGGGGGATGGTGAACTCCAGCACGGCGGTGTCCATCCGCTCGTACTGCTTGGCACCCGCCAGTATCAGATCGCCCTCCGGCGTAGTATAGGTAACATTCAATTCCTTCGGGTTAAAGGTACCGGCCACCTTGTTGATGCCGCGGTACAGGCCGTTGAAAGTCACACGCACCGTATCGCCGGGAGCGAAGGGATCGCCGGGGTGGGTGACATTCTCCAGCGTCGGCGTGACCTTGGCCACCCGCACCAACCGGTAGCTGACGCCGGTGTCGTCGGTCATCTTGATAATAACGGTGCCGCCCTTGCCGTTGCCCAAGCCGTTGAAGGCGGACAGAGGAACGGTATAGCTGCCGTTGGTGCCGGAAGCGGTGGAGTACTTGGTCATGGCGGCCTGCATGGATTCATTGGCCGCCACAAGGGCATATTCCACAGCTACCTTGCCGGTACCGCTGACCGTGAAGTTCAGGGTGGGGTCGGTGTCCTGTGCGCTATAGAACCATGTGTCAAAGCTGTAGTCCCACTCGTAGGGGCGGGCGCTGCCGTTGCCCTCGATGGGGTTATAGCGCACGTCCGCTTCAGCAGTACCGTGCTTGGTGCCCGTACCGGCCACCACCGACACGGCCACGCGCTCGGGGCTGGTGGCGGGGAACAGGCCGCAGGTTCTGGCGTGATCCTGCGGATTCACGTCGATACTGTCATACCATGTGGCGATCACAGAATCCTCTGTGCCGGGCGTCACGTCCGCCCAGTTGTTACCGGCATTACCGCCGTTGACAGTGGTAAAGGTAGCGTCGCCGGAGAGCACATCCCAGTGGAAGTCAGGCTCAATGATAATATTGGCCGTATCGCTGCTGATCAGCTCCCAGAAGCGGTAAGCCCGCAGGCGGGACGTACCGTCCAGCACCTTGTAGCCGGTGGGATCCAGACCCACCTGGACATCCGCCTCATCACGGGGAGCCGCGCCTGTACCCAGACCGCTGCGGTCATGTGAGATGCGCTGAGTGTTGTTGGGGTTAAGGCCATCGTCAAAGGACAGGGTAAAGCTGTAGGCCTCTTCCTTAATATCGCTCTGCTGGTAGAAACCGGCGCGTGTCACATGGGTCGCGTCGCTGAGACGCCAAGTGTAGAGATCGGTACCCGCCATGCTGTTACTTGTCTGTCGCTTGATCTCGTAGGTGGCGGATTTTGTGCCATCACCGTTGTCCTTCCAATCGATGATCGGCTCCACCACTCTGGTGTTGAAGTTGTTCATCTGGCGGTAGAGGTTAAAGGTGGCGTCCGAGGGCACCGTGTATATTACCTGAGCAGCAGTGTCCAGCTTTGCCAGCTCGAGCCGCGCAGCCGGTTCAGCCTCAAAGAACTCGCCTGCGCTGACGGACGAGTTATAACCGGGCATGGTAGCCCCCACATAGATGCCATACAGACAGCCGCGGCTCTGGGCAAAGACCATGGTAGGATAGTAGGTGTGGCCGTCCTTTTCAAAGGATGCGCCCATCTCTGCCGTGCTGTTCATTACGGGGCAGTTCAGTTCTACCTCAAAATCATCCGCGCCGAAGCCCGTTCCGTCCTTCTTTGTGGCATCCACGCCGTAAGCGACGCATCGAATGTAGGCATACTGGTTTTCACCGGTGAACACGTCGTTCTGCTCCAGAGGAAGCTGCAGGGTCATGCCGCCCAGAGGAATGTCATAAGCCTTAGTCTCCTCGTTATAGCCAAAGGCACGGTAGGCATAGCGGCCGCTGGACAGATGGGTATAAAAACGCTGAAGATTGTCCTTCTCCTCCAGCTTTCCCATAGCGGGATCGTACTCCGTCTCGCCATCCGGCAGGGTGCTGGTATAGTTGCTGTACAGGAAGCAGTTCTTCAGCTCGTCGCCCAGAACCTCCTTGCCGGATGCGTCCTTCACCACGTTGTACAGCTTCAGAATGGGATAGTTGCCGTTGTAGTCCTTACCAACGCAGAACAGGAAGTTAAAATCATAGGTGGAATTCTCCTTCACGTGCAGCGTCAGCGTCCAGGTATCCTCGGAGAAATTCTTGCCATCCGTTGTGGCGCAGATGCGATACATATAGTCGCCGGGCTTGCTCTCCATCAGGACGCAGACCACTGCCGTACCGGAAAATCCGGTATCCTGATTGGGATAGCAGAAGCTCCGCAGATTGCTCCAGGTCTTGCCGCCATCAGCGGAACGGCGATAGTAGAAACTCTCGGCGGCAAGAAGGGGTCTGTTCTTTTCATTGTTCCAGAACACCTTGCCCGCGTTCAGTTCGGTGATGCTGTACGGCGCTCCTGCCAGCACAGTGGCCTCCGCCGTGGGGGATACGCCCTCCTGCAGGGTCGGAACCGCAGCCGCAGCGGTCATGGCCGCCTCGGTGGAGGCGCTGACAGACACTTCCTCCGTTACCGGCTCCTCCGCGGCGGGTTCCTCCGCAGCTTCCGCCGGTTCCTCCGCAGGAGCCTCCGATTCTTCAGGCTCCTCTGTGTCCGCCGAGTTCTCCGGCGTCTGCTCCTCGCCTGCCAGCTCCGTCACGACGGGGGCATCCGCTGCGCCACCATCGCCGGCGGCCAGAACCTGCACCGGCAGAAGACTGACCATCATAGTCAGCGCCAGCAGTAGCGAGACAATTTTCTTTTTCATCTCGTGATCTTCCTTTCTCTGTTATATTTTTCTAATTAAAAAGGCCGTACGGCCTGAATTTTTGAGGTGTGGCGGGCGGGGACGGCAACCCCCGCCCGCCCTATGGAAAACAAAGCGGCTCACGCCGCTCGGCTTACGCAGGCGGACGTGCTCTGCTTGCAGCAGAGCACACAAGGGACATGTCCCTTGTGTGCGGCACTCCTCTCCCCGGCGCACCGCAAACAAAAAACGCACGGCCAAAATGACCGTGCGCAGCACTCTCATTTCGGCTTCGGGAATGGCAAAACCAAATGACCCGGTGCATAACGTATCTGACTTAGCCTGTCGCAGCAGGCATCACAGTGACCCTCTCGCGGGGCTTCTCACCCCATTCCGCTGCCGGGTGTTGCTTTCGCTCCCCAGCGCACCGTCCGTTTTTTCAGTTGTCCATCGGCAGTGTAACACAGAAAAGCCCGAATTGCAAGGAGATTCCCGGCCATCCGCCGTTATCTTTCACCGTTTTTCGCCACCCACGGCCGCACATAGTCCGCGAACAGGCGGGTGGAGTTGGACAGCGTATTCTTGCCCTTGACGCCGATGCCGGGGGGTACGATAATGCTGTCTCTTTACCGCGCCGGGATAGCGGCACAGCTTAGTCAACTTGTTTTCTGACGTTCACAGGATTCCTCCTTCTTCAATTTATCCTCTGTCAGTCCAATCTGAGTTTCCATTGTTTTCGCTTTAAACTGTGCAGGTGCTGACCGCTTTCTGGAGTAGTATCCGTCCATTGTATTTTTCATTGGAAATCATCTTATCGATTGTTTCCCGCAAAACACTGTCTCCGCCAAATTAGGTAGCGACGGTGCTTTTTGCGGGAACGCTCAGACCGTTCCTATGCGGTTGGTATAGTTCACCGAGAAGCTGTTTTGCCTGCGATAGGTCTTGAAGTCCTCCCTGTCAAAAATCAGCAGCTTCTTCAGCCGCTCTTCGTCCCGGATGGGCTCTCTGGACAAAATCGCCTTGGTGGCCAGAGGAAAATGGGGACCGATGGAAAAGGTACAGAAAAAGCAGGGGACTTCCGTCTGGTTATTGAGCGGGAGCTGGAAGTCCAGGATCACCAGGTCATTTTCATGAGTCAGATTGCGGAGAAACACCCGGTAAGACAAATCGGAGCGGCGCCCATCACCCGCGAAGCAGTATTTGCAGGCGCAGTAATTCTCCTCGCTCTCCACCTCGCCGAACAGGGTCGCGGTGTGAGCACTCAGGAATAGAACCTGCCTGCTCAAATAGGCTTTGGGGCGGCCGCTCCACATGTAGACGTACAGGCGCTGCTGGGGCCCGTCCTCCTCCGAAGTGGGCAGATGAAACAGGGAGGATACCTGGTCGGCCGCCTGCTCATCAAGCAGGAGGGCGGAAAGGGGTATATCCAGGAGCCTGGCCATCTCGTTCAGGGTACGCAAATCAATGGAGACCTCGCCCCGCTCATATTTGGAGATGGCGGATTTGCTGCGGTGTAGCATCGCGGAAAATTCTATCAGGGAATAACCCCGGAGCCTGCGGTACTGGCGGAGCCGTTTTCCTACGAGATAGTCAATGGATTCTTGCATAATAAACCCTTCCTAAGACGCAAATTTTTATGAAATTTTACAAGATGGTTTTACCATTTTGTAACAACTGATTTTAAGGTCATTATATTATCATCAAAATTCCCTGTCAAGTGGAAATTATGCTCATTTTTCCTCTGCGAGTGGAAAAAACTGATTTGACAACCGAGGCCGCTTTGCATATACTGCGTATAATATAATTTCAACAGATTAAAATGCGAAAGAGAGGTCTTAGTTATGACAACGAATCGAAAAAAATATGTGATGATTTTTTTCCTGACCCTGACCACCCTGTGTTACAGCCTACCTTACCTGAGCTCATCGTTCTATACACAGTTTCTGGAGGCATTTTCCCTCAGCAACACTCAGGCCGGGTTCCTCATGAGCATGTTCTCCCTGACGGCGACACCCGGCTACCTCTTTGGCGGTATCATAGCGGACAAATTCTCACCGAAAAAAGTGATCATGCTCTCCCAGCTCCTGACTGCCGCGCTGGGCTATGCCATGTGCCTCATTCAGGGCTACAGCATCCTACTGGTCTGTTATCTGGGCTTTGGCATCTCCACTACCTTCCTGCATTGGAGTGCATACCTGAAACTGGTCCGCGCCCAGGCAAATGAAAATGAAGAGGGGAAGATCTTTGGCTTCTTTGAGACCTGCGCCGCCGTGGTTGGAGCCGTTACCAGCTATGGTATTTTGGGCTTGTTGGGACATATCAGCAGTTTTCGTGTGGTCACCGCCATATATGCCTCTATCCTCGTCGTGGTAACCATCATCATCGGTCTGACCCTGGAAGATCCAAAGAATGAACAGGCCAGCAATGAATTCAATGTAAGAATGGTGGGCAAAGCTCTGGCCCACCCCGTGACCTGGATTAACGGATTCATCGTCATGGGCCTCTTCATCTTGGCTACCGGCACCAGCTATCTGAATCCCTACCTGTGCAGCGTGTTTGGCACTTCGGTAGAGTTCGGAACCGCCCTCGCCATTGCCAACCGCACTGTCATCCGCATTTTTGTGGTGGGCATCGGCGGCCTGCTGCTGGACCGCTGGAAGACGCCCAAGTTCCTGATTGTCTGCTCCCTCAGCCTGGCGGTAATAACCGTAGCACTGTTCCTTCTGCCTCAAAATCCCTCCATGATGGTTGTCGCCGCTGTTTTGGCCATCCTGCTGATCTGCATTGCCATTATCGCCCGCCCCGGCATGTATACCCCCATTCCCGAAGCCAAGGTCCCCATGGAGATCACCGGCACCGCCATGGGCATCACCTCCGCCGTGGGCTATTCCACCGACCTGTGGCTGTACACCTTGTGCGGCAACTGGCTGGACGCTTACGGCAACGCGGGTTACCGGAACATCCTTCTTCTCTATCTGGCGGGCCTGGCTGTGGTCGTGGTTTGCGCCTTCCTGCTGCACCGCTATGAGAAGAGTCATAATCTCATCTCCTCCGCCTCCGGGTCCATAGAGAGCTGACATGAACTGACATGAACATTTTAGACTGCATCGTTTTAGCCCTGTCCATTTTGGCGGTCTTTGCCGTTGGAGTGCTTTCCGGGCGGCGCTCCCGGGCGAGCGCCAGCGAGGGAGAGTTCCTGATGGCTAATAAGAGCCTCAACAAACTCCAGACTGGCTTTTCCACCGCCGCCACCGACTTCGGCGGCAGCGGTATGGTGGGGGCCATCGGCTACTGCTATCTCGTGGGCATGAGTGGTATCTGGTGGAACCTGACGGCGGCCCCCGCCTTTCTCGTTGTCGGATTTCTGTTCGCCAAGGCGTTCAACCGCATGGACAGCGCGACTCTGCCGGACTATCTGGGAAAGCGGTATTCTCCCGCCGTAAAATTGCTGGCCAGCGTTATGCACATCTGTTCAAATGTGGCGTTGCTGTCCTCTCAGTTTACCATTGCCTGCGCCGTCCTGTACACCATCACCGGATTCAGCATGACTCTCTGTCTGATCATCTGCCTACTGCTGGTCATCTGCCTCACCAGCGGTGGACTGCGGTCGGTGGTCAACACGGACGCGGTGCTCTTCGTGATTATTGTGACCTCCCTAGTGGTGGCGGTCCCCATCGTCCTCCACGCTGGCGGCGGCCTGGGGAGCATCGCCGCCCGGCTACCCGACGGTTTTCTGCGGGTAACGGAGCTGGGATTCTGGACGCCCTTCTCCTGGTTCCTGCTGTGCTTCATAGGCTACTCTACCAATCAGAACTATGTGCAACGGATGGCCGCCGCCGAAACGGAGGACACTGCGCGGTTCGGCGCGATTTTCTCCGGCTGCTTCTATCTGATTATCTCGGTGATTCTGGGGATTATCGGCGTTTCCGCTTCCGTATTGATGCCGGGGATAGAGGACAGCAACGCTGTGTTCCCAGAGCTGCTGCTGCGGTTTTTCCCGCACGGCCTGATTGGGCTGGGGGTGGCCGGCGTGTTTGCGGCCACTATCTCCACAGCTACCTCGATCCTACACGCCACGACTACCCTTATTGTCAATGACATCTGGGTCCCGTTACGGAGGGAAAAAACAGCCGGCGTGGTACGGGTATCCCGCGCTATGGTTTGGGTCGTGGCCCTGCTCAGCATCGGCATCTCCATGGTCTCCCAGAATATCATCAACGTCATATACATTTCCGGTCTCTTTTACGGCGCCTGCGTCTTTATGCCCATGGTCTTCGGCATGAAGAGTTCCTTTGCCAATGCCAACGGCGCTCTTGCCAGTATGCTTGCCGCCCTGGCGGTCAGCCTTGCCTGGGAGTATCTGCCCCGGTTCCGCCCGGCGGTTCTGGAAGCACTGCCCTCCAACGTGGTAGGCATCCTGATAGGCGCCATCGTATTGACTGCCGTTTCCAAGTTAGGGGCCTCCGGGTCCCCGAGAAAAACCAACCATACACAAATTAAGGAGTGAATCGTATGATTACATTGAAAAACTGCCGTTTGATTCCCGAGCTGACGGAAGACTACGATGATGTTATGGCGGACATTCTGCTGGACGGCAAGGTCATCCGGGAGATTAATGCCCCTGGGACCGGCACTAAAGGCGAGACCGTGATGGATTTGGAGGGCAAAACGGTGATGCCGGGCCTCTTTGACCTGCATATGCACTTCAATTTTGACACCGTAAATGTCTATGAACTCCGGGCCCGGGGGGAGAGTCAGGCTCTGCTGAACGGCATTTCTTATGGATATCAGTATCTGCGCAACGGCTACACCACCGTCCGGGACTGCGGGTGCATGTACTATCTGGGCGTCTATCTGCGGGACGCCTATGCCAGCGGATTGCTGATGGGTCCCCGGGTCATCACAGCCGGCGCCTGCAACAGCCCGTCCGCAATGGGCAACAGCGCCTTCGGCCCCGTCTACAAGGAGTTCAACGGCCCTCATGAGGCGTGGGAGGTTGCCCGGACCGACATTGCGGCGGGAGCCGACTTTGTCAAGTATATGGTTACCGGCGCAGTGATGAACAAGGGTGGCGACCCCGGAGCCATGATCTGCACCCGGGAGGAGCTGCATGTACTCTCCGACGTGGCCAAGAGCCTCAACACCTATGTGGCCGCCCACTGCCATGGCAAGGAAGGTATCATGGCCTGCGCCGAGGAGGAGATCGGCACCATTGAGCACGCCTCTTACATCGACGACGAGTGCATTGAAGCTCTGCTGGCTCACGGCAATGTGACTGCCGTGATCCCGACACTCTCGGTTGCCTATTCCATGGCCAGAAACATCACCGGAAACACTCCTGACTTCATGCGGGAGCGGTCTTTGGACGTGATGGAAAACATACGTCAGAACATGGCCAAGGCATACCGGGCGGGCGTCCGCATGGGCTGGGGCTCGGATGCTGACCGGGACACCTTCAGTCTCCAGCCCGGACTGGAATTCAAGGCCCGCAGGGAATTTATGGATTTGTCCAACGTGGAGCTGCTGCGCCAGGCCACCATCGACAGCGCCCGGATCGTCCATCTGGACAGCCAGGTGGGTACGGTCAAGGTTGGAAAGCTGGCCGATTTGATTTGCGTCGACGGCAACCCGGACCAGGATATTTCCGCCATGTATCGGCTCCCCGCTTACGTCTGGAAGGAAGGAAAGCTCTTCGTGTAATTGCCCCCGATGGATAACCGAAAAGAATGTATCGCGGTCTGCGCCTAAACGCAGACCGCGATATGATTATTGGGCAAGCCGCTGCCCAGTGCCGCAAACATTCGGCAGTGATTGATAGCAAGCAGAGCGATTGGGCAATACAGATTATTTTAGTTCTTTGACAGACTGAAAACGACCCTGTGGCGAAGCCACAGGGTTGTTTTGTATATATCTCTCTCAGGACTGCCAGCCCTTTACCTGCCGGCGCAGCCAGTCGCACCAGGCGTCCATGCCCTCGCCGGTCTTGGCGGAGACGGGGAATATCTCCAGCTTGGGATTGCGCCGGTGGGCGTACTCCACCACCTTGTCCATGTCGAAGTCGAAGTAGGGCAGCACGTCGGTCTTGTTGATGAGCAGCGCATCGCAGACGGTGAAGATCAGCGGGTACTTCAGGGGCTTGTCGTGTCCCTCCGGCACCGACAGGATCATGGCGTTTTTCACCGCGCCGGTATCGAACTCCGCCGGACACACCAGATTGCCCACATTTTCCAGCACCACCAGATCCAGGCCGTCCGTGCCGATCTCCCGCAGCCCCTGCTCTGTCATACCGGCGTCCAGATGGCACATGCCACCGGTGTGCAGCTGGATGGACTTCACGCCCGCTTCCGCGATCTTTCTGGCGTCCACGTCCGAGTCGATGTCCGCCTCCATGACACCCATGCGCAGCTCGTCCTTCAGCGCCTCGATGGTGCGCAGCAGCGTGGTGGTCTTGCCGCTGCCGGGGGAGGACATCAGGTTCAGCAGGAATGTGCCGCTCTGCTTCAGCTCCTGCCGCAGCCGCGCGGCCTCCCGGTCGTTGTCGGCAAACACGCTCTCCTTGACTTCGATGATCTTGTATGTATCCATGCTATGCGCCCTCTATCTCCTTAATGCTGATCTCACTGCCCCGCAGCAGCCATGTGTCCTCGCTGCCGCAGCGGGGGCATGTCCGCCCGTGGGCGACGGTGGGGTATTCCCGGCCGCAGCCGCCGCACTGTGTCACGGCGGGCAGCGTTTCGATATGCAGCTGTGCGCCCCGCAGCAGGTCGGACTTCTGCACCGCCCAGTCCCAGCAGCTGACCAGCTCCTTGGGAATGGCGCCGCACACCTCGCCCAGCTCCAGCGTTACGCCCGCCACACGGGTGAGATCGTTTTCCGCACCCACCCGCTCCACGGTCTTGATGACGTGGAATACGATGCCTAATTCGTGCATATCATTTGGCCTTCTTCGCCCGGCGCTCGGCCTTTTTGATCTTGATGCTCCGCTTGATCATGTAGGGCAGGATGGCCTTCATCTTGTCCTCGCAGGCGTACATGGTGCTGCACTCCGGGCGCTCCCGGTGCAGGTGGATGGCGTCAAAGGCGCACTTGGTGGTGCAGACGCCGCAGCCGATGCACTTGTTGGGATCCACGATGCTGGCGCCGCAGCCCAAGCAGCGCGCCGTCTCCGCCCTGACCTGCTGGGCGGTGAAGGCCACGCGCTCGTCCCGGAAGGTATTGCGCAGCGCCTCGTTGTAGCCCACGCGCTGGCGCGGCGTGTTGTCGTAGCTGTCCACGGCGATCAGGGCGCTTTTCTTGTCCAGCTCGATGAACTGGCGGCGGTCGCGGCCGATGGTCAGGGTGGCGCCCTGCACGAAGCGGTGCAGGCTCACCGCGCCCTGCTTGCCGGCGGCGATGGCATCAATGGCGAACTTCTGACCGGTAAAGGCGTCGCCGCCCACGAAGATGTCCGCCTCCGCCGTCTGATAGGTGACGGGGTCGGCCTTGGCAGTGCCGTTGGGGTCAAACTCCACGGCGGTGCCGGACAGCAGCTCCCGCCACTCCGCCTTCTGGCCGATGCAGAACAGCACCGTGGTGCAGGGCGCCAGCTGCACCGTGTTCTCGTCGTATACCGGGGCGAAGCGGCCGTTCTCGTCCTTCACCTTCAGACACTTGACAAAGGATACGCCGGCGGCCTTGCCGCCCTCGGTACTGACCTCCTTGGGACCCCAGCCGGCGTAGACGGCGACGCCGTCCCGCTCGCATTCGCTGCGATCCTCCTCGCCCATGGGCATCTCGTCATAGCCCTCCAGACAGTATAGGCTCACGTTCTCCGCGCCGCAGCGCACCGCCGTGCGCGCCACGTCCGCGGCGATGTTGCCGCCGCCGATGACCACCACGCGGCCGGAGAGGGACTTCTTGTCCCGCAGGTTCACGTCCCGCATGAAGTCCACGCCGGAGATCACGTTCTCCGCGTCGCCGCTGGGGACGGGCAGTCTGCCGCCGCTTTGCAGGCCAACGGCCACATAGAAGCCCTTGTAGCCCTCCTGACGGAGCTGGGCGATGGTCACGTCCTTGCCCACCTCCACGCCGCAGCGGAACTCCACGCCCAGCTGCCGCAGCACGTCGATCTCCGCCTCCACCACGTCCTTTTCCAGACGGAAGGAGGGGATGGCGTTCATCAGCATGCCGCCGGGGCGGGCTTCCTTTTCGAACACGGTGGGGCGATAGCCCTTCTCTGCCAGATAGTAGGCGCAGCTCATGCCCGCGGGGCCTGCGCCGATGACGGCGATCTTCTCGGCGAACTCGCCGTCCACCTTGGGGATGACCTTCTCCGGCACGAACCGCGTCTCCGCGTCCAGATCCTGCTGGGCGATGAAGCGCTTCACCTCGTCGATGGCCACGGCCTGATCCACGGTGCCGCGGGTGCAGGCGTCCTCGCACCGGCGGTTGCAGATGCGGCCGCACACGGCGGGGAAGGGATTCTCCCGCTTGATGAGCTGCAGCGCCTCCCGGTACTTGCCCTGCGCCGCCAGCTTCAGGTAGCCCTGCACGGCGATGTGGGCGGGACAGGCGGTCTTGCAGGGGGCGGTGCCGGTGTCGTAGCAGTTGATGCGGTTCTTATCCCGGTAGTCGATGCTCCACTTTTCGGAACCCCACTTCACCTCGTCGGGCAGCTCCTGCCGGGGATACTGGATGAAGCCGTCCTTGGTACACAGCTTCTGCCCCAGCTTTACCGCGCCGGCGGGACAGTTCTCCACGCAGCGGCCGCAGGCCACGCATTTCTCCGTCTCCACGGCGGCCACGTAGGCGCTGCGGGACATGTTGGGGGTGTTGAACAGCTGGCTGGTGCGCAGGGCGTTGCACACGTTCACGTTGCAGTTGCAGATGCCGAAGATCTTCTGCTCACCGTCGATGTTGGTGATCTGGTGGACGAAGCCGTTGTCCTCGGCCTTTTTGAATATCTCCATGGCCTCGTCATAGGTGATGTATTCGCCCCGCTGGGTCTGCACCACATAATCGGCCATGTCGCCCACGGCGATGCACCAGTTCTCCACATCATCGCCGCAGCCCTCGCCCAGCTTGTCGCGGCTGGCACGGCAGGAGCACATGCTCTTGGCGTATTTGCCCTCGTACTTGTGCAGCCAGTAGGAGATCTTTTCCAGCCCGATGGCCTCCTGCTCCGTCTCGATGGCCTTCTCCACCGGGATGACGTGCATGCCGATGCCGGCGCCTCCGGGAGGCACCATGGGGGTGATCTTCTCCAGCGGCAGCATGGTCATGCGCTCAAAGAACGCCGCCACCTCCGGGTGCGCGTCGATCTGGCTTCTGCGCATGTTCAGGAACTCGGCGCTGCCGGGCACGAACAGAGGCAGGATATAGCGCTTCTCGTGGGCGGGGTTTTTGCCGTCCAGATTTTCCCAGTTGTACTCGATGATGCCCAGCCAGGACATGTCGTCCAGCAGCTTCTGCAGCGGCTGGCGCTCCATCTTCGTCAGCTTCATCAGCTGCTCGATGGTCTTGGGCTTGCGGACGCCCATTTTCAGCGCCACGTCCACCATCTCGTCGGTCATCACGCCGTCCAGACCCCAGTACTCCGGGTCGTCCACGGTGGTCTTCAGGCCGATGCGGTTGGTGATCATGCTGCCCAGCTTCAGCAGGTTCTCCCGGGGCGGCCGGTCGGGACGGGGGATATGGAAGGATAGCTTGCTCTCGTCCAGAGGGAAATTGGTAGGCTTGCTGCCGTTGATGTCGCGCATAGTCTCTCTCCTCCGTTTTCTCTGCTCCGACCAGCGGTGCGTATGGCGGCAGGCGGGAGCAATGTTGAATTTAAACTTGATGTATACCTTTTGACCGGTGGTTTGCTTACTTCTCGTTGACCCGCAGCTCCAGCACGTCCGGGCGGGCATAGTGCCCCACGCAGTCCAGCTCCATGCGGCTGGCGGGCACCTTCTGCATGTCCAGATCGGCGTAGATGACGGCCTCCTTGTCCCACACGGTGACGGAGGCCTCGTGGCCGAAGGGGTCGATGACGCAGCTGCCGCCCCGGCAGGCGATGTCCGGCAGGGCGGCGATCTCCGCCGTGCCGCTGACCGTCTGGGGATAGTCCTCCCGTCGGAAGATCAGGTCGGCGTTGATGAAGTAGCAGTGCCCCTCGATGGCGATGTGGCGGATGGTGTCCTGCCACTCCGGATTGTCGTTGGTATTGGGGGAGATGTACAGGGAGATGCCCTTCTGATACAGCGCCACCCGCGCCAGCGGCATATAGCTCTCCCAGCAGATCAGGTTCCCCATGGGGCCCCAGGGCGTGTCCATCACCGGGAAGTAGTCCCGCTCCGCGTCGCCCCATACCACCCGCTCGCTGCCGGTGGGCTTCAGCTTCCGGTGGTTCATGGCCGTGCCGTCCGGCGCGATCATCATGTTGGAGTTGTACAGCGTGCCGGTGACGGCGTCCCGCTCGGAGTAGCCCATGCTGAGGTACACGCCCCGCTCCTTCGCCCGGCGGATGAGCCTGCGCATCTCCGTGCCGTCGGCCAGCAGGGAGTTGTCGTAGTACATTTTCCAGTCCTCGCGGCCGGTGGCCTTGCGGCTGCCCACGGTGAAGCCGAAGGTCATGCCGAAGGGATAGCCGGGGATGAACAGCTCGGGAAAGACGATCAGCTCCGCGCCGTTGTCGGCGCTCTCGTCAATGAGCCGCAGCGCCTTTTCCAGACATTTGCTCTTGTCGAACATCACGGGCGTGGCCTGCACCACCGCCACGCGGCAGGTGCTTTTTAATTCTCGCATGACGTGACCTCCTTGTGGAATGTGGTTTGATTATACCAGATGGTACCATCGCTTGACAAGGATAAACCGCCGGTTGACAAGGATAAATCGGCGGTTGTGTTATGGAGAAAAACGGCGTATAATACAACAGATATGATATGGACAAGGAGAGACATGCATGAAACTCATGGTGCTCGATGGCAACAGCCTTGTGAACCGCGCCTTTTACGGCGTGGGGAAAAACCAGCTTCTGACCACGCGGCAGGGGCTGCACACCAATGCCATTTACGGCTTTGTCACCATGCTGCAGAAGCTGCTGGACGACGAAAAGCCCAACGCGGTATGCGTGACCTTCGACCGGCGGGAGCCTACGTTCCGACACAAGGCCGATGCCGCGTACAAGGCCACCCGCAAGGGCATGCCCGACGAGCTGGCGGAGCAGATGCTGCCGCTCAAGCAGGTGCTGGCGGCCATGTCCATTCCCTGCTATGAGCTGGCGGGCTACGAGGCCGACGACCTGCTCGGCACCATCAGCCGCCGGTGCGAGGCGGACGGCTGGGACTGCGTGATCGCCACCGGCGACCGGGACAGCCTGCAGCTGATCACCGACCGCACCCGCGTGCTCCTGCTGCCCGGCGGACGGAATGACGGCGCGCGGAATATGACGCAGAAAACGTTCCGGGCGGAGTACGGCTTCGACCCCATTCACATGATCGACCTGAAGGCGCTGGCGGGGGACAGCAGCGACAACATCTCCGGCGTGCCCGGTATCGGAGAAAAGACCGCCATGACGCTGGTACAGACCTATGGCGGCATTGACGACATCTATGCGGAGCTGGACAGCCTGCCGGTGAAGCCGGCGGTGCTGCGCAGACTGAAGGAGGGCGAGGCGGCGGCGCGGCACAGCCATTGGCTGGCCACCATCGTCACGGACGCGCCGCTGGACTTCGTGCCGGAGGCCAACCTGCGCCAGCCCTTCCGCCCGGAGCTGTATGAGCTGTTTCTGCGGCTGGAATTCCAGAAGCTCATCGACAAGTACCGTCTGGCGCCGGAGCGTGAGCCGGAGGAGCTGCCCGACCACACCGCCTCGGCGGAGATACTGGAGACGCCGGAGCAGGCGGAGGAGTATCTGACCCTGTGGCGTGGGGCGGAGTATGTGACGGTATACGGCACGCCCGATCTGCGGGCGCTGGCGGTGGAGTGCGCCGACGGCGCAGACAGCAGCCGGACGGCGGAGCTGTATGCCAACCGCTATACCGGCAACTGGCACCGGCTGCTGGCGGCGCTGTTTTCCGATGATATCCGCAAGGTGGGGCACGACGTCAAGGACATGATGCGCGCCCTGCTGGAGCAGGAGTTGCCTGCCGGGGGCTTTGTGTTCGATACGGCGCTGGCGGCCTATCTGGTGGACGCCACCGCCGGGAAGTACGACCTGCCCCGGCTGTTCGTGTCCTATTACAACGAGGAGCTGCCCAAGCCCGCCCACTTGCAGCCGGATGCCTTTTCTCCGCTGGCGGGGGACGTGGTCCCGGCGCAGACGGCGCTGCTGAGCTACACCTCCGCCGTGTCCGCCCTGTACGAGACGCTGCTGCCCAAGCTGCGGGACATGCAGCTGGAGGAGCTGTACTATCAGGTGGAGCTGCCCCTGTGCCGGGTGCTGGCGGATATGGAGATCGCCGGCTTCCCGGTGGACAGAAAGGAGCTGGCGGCCTTCGGCACGGTTTTGCAAGAGGCCACCGACCGGACGGAGCAGACCATCTATCAGGCGGCGGGGGAGAAGTTCAACATCAATTCGCCCCGGCAGCTGGGGCGGGTGCTCTTTGAAAAGCTGCAGCTGCCCCACGGGAAAAAGACGAAAACCGGGTGGTCCACCAACGCGGACGTGCTGGAAAAGCTGCGGTACGACAGCCCCATCGTGGAGGACGTGCTGCAATACCGGCAGTATACCAAGCTGAAGTCCACCTATGTGGACGGGCTGATGAAGGTCATCGACCCGGACGGGCGGGTGCGCACCAGCTTCCAGATGACCGCCACCGCCACGGGGCGGCTCAGCTCCACCGAGCCGAATCTGCAAAATATCCCCACCCGCACGGAGCTGGGCAGCCAGCTGCGGTGCATGTTCACGGCGGGGGAGGGCTGCGTGCTGGTGGACGCCGACTATTCCCAGATCGAGCTGCGCCTGCTGGCGCATATCTCCGGCGATGAGGCCATGCGGGAGTCGTTCCTGTCCGGGACGGACTTTCACACCGCCACCGCCGCCAGGGTGTTCCATGTGGCGGAGGACGAGGTGACGCCGGAGCTGCGCCGCCGCGCCAAGGCGGTGAACTTCGGCGTGGTGTACGGCATTTCCGCCTTCTCTCTGTCGCAGGATATCGGCGTGTCCGTGGCGGAGGCCAGGGAGTATATGGAACGCTATTTTGAAACGTACAGCACCCTGCGGCAGTACATGACCGACGTGGTGGTGCAGGCGGAGCAGGACGGCTATGTGCAGACCATGATGCACCGCCGCCGCGCCCTGCCGGAGCTGAAAAGCAGCAACCACAACCTGAGGGAGTTCGGCAAGCGCGTGGCGCTGAATATGCCGGTGCAGGGCACCGCCGCCGACATCATGAAGCTGGCCATGGTGCGCGTCCACGATCGGCTGCGCCGGGAGGGGCTGCGGGGGCGGCTGCTGATGCAGGTACACGACGAGCTGATCGTGGAGTGCCCGGAGGAGGAGCGGGAGCAGGTGGAGCGTGTCCTCACCGAGGAGATGGAGCACGCCGCCGAGCTGTCCGTGCCCCTGACAACGGACGTCCACTGGGGCAGAAACTGGCTGGAAGCGAAGGGATGAGAATATGAAAAAAGTACGCATCGTACCTATGGCTGCCGAGCATCTTAACGAAGTGGCGGCGCTGGAGCTGGCCTGCTTCTCCCGCCCGTGGTCGCGGCAGATGCTGGCCGAGGAGCTGGACAACCAGTGCGCCGCCTTTCTGGTGGCGCTGGAGCCGGAGACGGACAAGGTCATCGGCTATGCCGGGCTGCTGGTGGCGGCTGACGAGGGGTATATCACCAACGTGGCGGTGGATCCCTCCCGCCGCAGACAGGGCGTGGCGGCGCAGCTTTTGCAGGTGTTTGACAATTTCGCCCGGGGCAACCGGCTGGCGTTCCTGACGCTGGAGGTACGGCCGTCCAACGCGGCGGCCATCGCTCTGTACCGGGGCTTTGGCTTCCGGGAGGTGGGGCGGCGGCGCAACTACTACGACCTGCCCAAGGAGGACGCCCTGATCCTGACGAAATACTATACAGAGGAGGCACAGGCGTGAACATACTGGCTTTTGAATCCTCCTGCGACGAAACGGCTGTGGCGGTGGTGCGGGACGGACGGCAGGTGCTGTCCGACGCCATACTGTCACAGGCGGATATGCACGCCCTGTACGGCGGCGTGGTGCCGGAGATCGCCTCCCGCAAGCATGTGCAGGCCATCACTGCCCTGACGGACAAGGCGCTCTCCGACGCGGGGCTGACGAAGAAGGACATTGACGCTGTGGCTGTGACTTACGCGCCGGGGCTGATCGGCGCGGTGCTGGTGGGCGTCAGCTTTGCCAAGTCCGCCGCCTATGCGCTGGGCGTGCCGCTGATCCCCGTCCATCATGTGCGGGGGCATATCGCCGCCAACTATCTGGCCTTCCCGGAGCTGGAGCCGCCCTTCACGGCGCTGGCTATCTCCGGGGGCAATACGCTGATCGTGGACGTGGCCGACTACACGGACATGACCGTGCTGGGCGCTACCAGGGACGACGCCGCCGGGGAGTGCTTCGACAAGGCGGCGCGGGTGCTGGGGCTGCCCTATCCCGGCGGCAAGCCCATGGACGAGCTGGCGCAGCAGTCGCAGGGCGGCAAATACGTCCTGCCCAGCGCCCATGTGTCCGGCGCGGAGCTGGACATGAGCTTTTCCGGGCTGAAAACCGCCGTGGTGAATCTGGCGCACAACGCCCAGCAGAAGGGCGAGCCGCTGGACGCGCCGGCGCTGGCGCGGGATTTTGCCCGGGCGGTGTCCGGCGAGCTGGTGCCCCGCGCCATGCGCGCGCTGGAGCTGACGGGGCGCACCGTACTGGTGGCCGCCGGCGGCGTGGCGGCCAACTCCGTGATCCGCGCCGACCTACAGGCCGCCTGCGACAAGGCGGGGGTGAAGCTGTATCTGCCGCCGCTGAAATGGTGCGGCGACAACGGCGCTATGATCGGCGCGCAGGGATACTATGAGTATCTGGCCGGGCACACCGCCGGTACGACACTGAACGCCTACGCCACCATGGATCTGGGCGACCCGGTGTATTGAGCGCGGGCGTGTTCGCCGCTGAAGGACAACCGACAGGAAAATTGTTGTATAATTTTATTGTGCAGAATGACATGCGCTCCCGCGGAGCGCCTGCGCAGAATGGCGCAAATAGCAAGAAAAAGTACAAAAAAGAAATTTGCCGCATTTTGCGGCAAATTTTTTTGTTTAAACGGGGAAAAGTTGCATAAAAAATTTTTTAAGACAAGAAAAACCTGCTATATTGCGTGAAAAAATACATACAGAACGTATGGTACGTTTCGAAGCTGCGGGGAAAAACCGGGAGAAATCACAAAAAATTCACAATTTTTTGCGCTAAAAAGTTCCGGTCAAAATAACGAAAGAATTTCAACACTTTTTCAGCCGACCACAAAAAAAGTGTGAAAATTTGACGGGGAGTGCTTCTTTTTTTATAATACTCGCGGAACAAAAAGCAAGATCCCCGCACAGGGAAGCGGGGAGGAAAGAGGAAAACAATGGAAAAATATCTTGTCCTGGCGACCTTTGTAGGGTCTGTCATCGCGCTGCTGTTCGCGTTCTTTACGGGTAAGCGGGTGCTGAGCTTCGACGAGGGCACACCTCTGATGAGCAAGATCTCCCGCTCCATCCGCGAGGGCGCGAACGCTTATTTGCGGCGACAGTACACGGTGGTGGGCATTTTCTTTGCCTGCATGATCGTGGTACTGTGCGTCATGGCGGCCTGCGGCCTGCTGACGTGGTTCGTGCCCTTCGCGTTCCTGACCGGTGGATTCTTCTCCGGCCTGTCCGGCTTCGTGGGCATGCGTATCGCCACCAAAGCCAACTGCCGCACGGCCAACGCCTGCCGCGAGGGTCTGAACCGCGGCCTGCGGGTGGCCTTCTCCGCCGGCAGCGTTATGGGCTTCACGGTGGTGGGTCTGGGTCTGCTGGACATCAGCGTGTGGTTCATGCTGCTGCGCTTCGTGTTCAAGCTGGAGGCCGCTGACATCACCAGCGCCATGCTGACCTTCGGCATGGGCGCCAGCTCCATGGCTCTGTTCGCCCGCGTGGGCGGCGGCATCTTCACCAAGGCGGCCGACGTGGGCGCCGATCTGGTGGGTAAGGTGGAAGCGGGCATCCCGGAGGACGACCCCCGGAACCCCGCCGTTATCGCCGACAACGTGGGCGACAACGTGGGCGACGTGGCCGGTATGGGCGCCGACCTGTACGAGTCCTACGTCGGCTCCATCATCTCCGCCTCCGCCCTGGGCGTGGCCGCGTTCAGCGATCAGGCGTTCAAGGCCATGGCCATCCCCATGGTCATGGCGGCGGTGGGTATCATCTGCTCCATCATCGGCTCCTTCTTCGTCAAGACCGAGGAGAACGCCGACCAGCGCACGCTGCTGAAGGCGCTGTCACGCGGCACCAACCTGTCCGCGATCCTGATCGCCATCGTCTCCTTCTTCCTGGTGTGGAAGCTGCTGGGCATCGAGCACTGGGGACTGTATGTGGCCATTCTGTCCGGTCTGGTGGCCGGCGTGCTCATCGGCAAGGCCACGGAGTACTATACCTCTGACACCTATAAGCCCACCCAGGAGCTGAGCGGCAAGAGCCAGACCGGCTCCGCCACTATCATTATCGGTGGTTTGGGTCTGGGCATGCTGTCCACGGCGGTGCCCATCATCATCGTGGCGGTGTGCATCCTGCTGGCGTTCTTCCTGTCCGGCGGCGCAGCCAGCACGGGCATGGGTCTGTACGGCATCGCGCTGGCGGCGGTGGGCATGCTGTCCACGCTGGGCATCACCCTGGCCACCGACGCTTACGGCCCTGTGGCCGACAACGCCGGCGGCATCGCGGAGATGGCCGGTCTGGAGCCGGAGGTGCGCAAGCGCACAGACGCGCTGGACTCTCTGGGCAACACCACCGCGGCCACCGGCAAGGGCTTTGCCATCGGCTCCGCCGCGCTGACGGCGCTGGCGCTGATGGCCTCCTACATCGAGAAGGTCAAGGAGGTAGGCGCGGACGTGACGTTCGAGGACTTCTCCCTGATGAATCCCGTGGTGCTGGTGGGTCTGTTCATCGGCGCGTGCCTGCCCTTCGTGTTCGCGGCGCTGACCATGAACTCCGTGGGTCGCGCGGCGCAGAGCGTGGTACTGGAGGTGCGCCGCCAGTTCCGGGAGATCACCGGACTGATGGACGGCAAGGCCGATCCCGATTACGCCCGCTGCGTGGATCTGTGCACCAAGGCCAGCCTGAAGGAGATGGTGCTGCCCACGGTCATCGCCGTGGTAACGCCCATCGTGGTGGGTATGATCCTGGGCTTCAAGGGCGTGGTCGGCCTGCTGGCCGGCGCCACCGTCACCGGTTTCCTGATGGCCATCTACATGGCCAACGCCGGCGGCGCGTGGGATAACGCCAAGAAGTACATCGAGGCGGGCAACTTCGGCGGCAAGGGCAGCGACTGCCACAAGGCCGGCGTGGTGGGCGACACCGTGGGCGATCCCTTCAAGGATACGGCGGGTCCCGCTATCAACATCCTCATCAAGCTGCTGAGCATGGTGTCCATCGTGTTCGCGGGTCTGATCGTGAATTACGCGCTGCTGTAAGCGCGGTATACTGTACAGCAAAACGCCGGTCGAAAGACCGGCGTTTTGGCGTGCAGGGGGGGAAAAACCACCCGTAGGGGACGTCGTCCCCTACATCCGCTTATCGGAAATATCCTACGTCGTGAGGTTGTTATCAGGCTTCGCGTAGGGCGGCCTGCCCTCAGGCCGCCGCCGTTTATGGCGGGCGAATTCGTTTGCTGTGCGGCGGGGTGAGGGCACCCCGCCGCACGGCATGTACGGTGCTGCGCTTTGTGAGGGGCATCGTCCGTCTCTACACTCTTTACGGGGAGAAACAAATGGTATATGATAGAAAAAAGCGCGAAGGGAGGTGGAGCCATGGCGGAGACAAAGCGGTGTATACAGTGCGGCGCGGTGCTGCCGGAGGACGCCGCCTTCTGCCCCCACTGCACCGCCACGCAGGTGACGCGGCAGGCGCAGACCGTTCCCCGGCGGCGGAGCTGGCGGAGGATAGTGCTGCTGGCCGCGGGTGTGCTGGCGGCGCTGGCCGTGGGCGGCTGGGCGCTGTGGGGACGGGGAAAGCCCGCCGCGCAGGAGACGGTGCTGCCCACGGTGACGGCAGCCAATGCCTATGACCGGCAGTGCCAGACCTATTACGAGGGCGCGGACGGGGCGCTGTACTGGGTGTTTGCCGCCTTCAGTCCGGCGGGCAGCGACGGGGAGAATTGCCCGAACGGATACCGCAGCCAGCTGATCGCCGCCGGTGAGGAGAGCTGGGGGCCGCTGACGCTGTACGCCTATGACGCGGTGACGGGCAAAAACGCGCGGGAGGCCTTTGCCCCGCTGGTGGAGGACTGGCAGGTGACGGCATCGGCGCAGGAGGGCGACGCTTGCCGCATCGTGATGGAGGACGCCGATTACAGCGCCGGCGGCGCCATGTACGCCCGGGAGCATATCGCCACCAGCCTGTGCGGGCGCAATGAGATCACCTGGACGCTGCACATGCGCAATGGCGACACCGTCACGCTGACGCAGGTGGAGGAGTACGGGGAGCGACCGGCGGTGGACTACCGCTGGGAGAACGAGGACATGACCACCCCGACGGCGCTGCAGGCGCTGCTGGATCGGGCGGCGGAGGAGACGGAGCCGGAGGATGTGGTGACGGTGTATCTGCCCGCCGCGACCTACGACCAGCCGCTGCATGTGCGCCGGGATATGAACCTGATCGGGGACGACACCGTTATAGCCGGCGGGCTGGTGGTGGAGCCGCTGGCCTATGGGGACGACAAAGAGGTCTGCGTCAACGTGAGGGACGTGACATTCGCCGGTGACGGCGGTGTGGGCTTGCAGGTCATGGGCCCCACATGGGTGCGGGGCTGCCGCTTTACCGGCTGGGACGTGGCGGCGCAGGCGCTGGACGGCGGGTGGATCTGCTCGCAGGAGAACACCTACGACAGCAACGGCGTGGCGCTGGAGCTGGACAGCGGCTCGGCCATGCTGTGCGGCAGCAACATGAACAACAGCCGGTTCCTGCGGAACGGCGTGGCCATCCGCGTGAAGCGGCTGCCGGTGGAGTGGATGACGCTGGAGCTGTACGATTGCAGCTTTTACGGCAACACCGTGGATCTGGACGACCCGCAGGGACTGGTCGTCCGGAGGTAGGAGAAAAACGCCGCGGCTTCCTGCTGCCCGGCGTACAGGAAACGGTGTTGCACTTTTGCCGTATATTACGGGTCGCAGGGGAAAAAGCGGGATCGAGGGTACAGCATGACGAAAAGAAACAGAATACGCCGGTCGTTGGGATGGAAAGCCGCCGCCAATGTGATACTGATCGCCGTGATCATCGGCGCGACGGCGGTATGCATCAGCTGCCGCGCATGCCGTCAAAATCTGGAAGATCAGATGACACGGACGGCAGAGAATCTCTCCCGCGCTGCCGCGGCGCAGGTGACGGCAGAGGCAAAGCAGGCAACGCTGGCCTTCGCAGATTATCTGCGGATGAATATGAGCACGCTGAACACGCGGGAGCTGGTGCCCTTCAGCCGCGAGCTGGATCACATCAAAACGTATCTGTTTTTGGAGTAGCTGCGCTTTGGTGCGGAGCTGCAGGTGGTGATGGATATCGGCACAACAGACTTCATGCTGCCGGCGCTGACGGTGCAGCCGCTGGAGGATCGATGGAAGTGCTGAAGATCGTCGCGTATAGGGACAGCCATCACATTCCAACTTGGGCTTTGGTGGCAAAGAGATTAAGTAGTAGCGATTATTTCTACCCAGATGGTAGCCCTTTCTGCTATTTGTCCAGAAGTAGCAGTAATGGCAATCGCTCGGCTTGTCTGCGGCATAAACAGGCTTGCTCAAATAAAACACCTCCAATCTCTTGTATTTGCCCATGGTTTTGGGCATAAAAAAAGAGCGCCTATCCATCCCCGATGCGGGGCAAATAGACGCTCTATGTATATAACGATATTCAATTTTATCTGCTATAACTGCATGGTACTCAAAACATCCGCCTTTTTTGATTAGCAGGTTTTTAGCACGATTTTTAGCCTGATTAGCAGGAGAGGCATTTTCATTAGCAAGAACGCCCTTTTTTCTGCTAAAAATTAGCTGGCGATTTTGTCTTATAACGCAGTTCGATTGTAAGCGCACAATAATCACCCGGCCCGAACAAAGTTACGGCAGAGCCCCGTTCGCGGGACTCTGCCGTTTGTTCATTTCCGTATATGTTCCCGGTGCCGGACTGCCGGGTGCCAGGGCATCAGCTTTTCCAGCTCCTCATGGGTCGGAGATTTGCCCAGATAGGGCAGCATGCGTTACACACACCACCGAGGTCTGACCCGGGTTTCTGCTTGGGTGAGGCTTAAATATGCTGCCATGAATCTGAAAAAGCTGGCACAATGGAGTTGGAAGAGCTCCATCCTTGCACTGATATTTGTTTGTTGCCATCCAAATTACAGGAAAACCCCAGCTTTCGCTTTCTGAAAGCTGGGGTTCTTTGACAGGCTGAGCATCCACCCGCCAAGCGGGTGGATGCTTATTCATTCATGGGCACATGGGCACGGGCGTGAAAGCTTGCTTTTGCAAGAAGAGATTACCAACGACCACGCGTTTCTTGTGTCTTTCCTGTTCACAATCAACGCTGCTTCTGCCGCAGCAGAATGGTGGTACACACCCT
>OLWB01000325.1_pt1 | contig 50596 bp, 40 predicted proteins | sample 1673331 | NCBI WGS metagenome assembly OLWB01 (sample SAMEA3178943, study PRJEB25190) | human gut metagenome | biome: human gut; feature: human-associated habitat; material: faeces | place: Austria | collected 2013
TCTTCATTATTCATATTTATTCACCTAAATATAGTTTTCTATATTTTTATATTTTATATGTAAAAAAAGTTAATGTTTTTTCATTAACTTTCTCTTACATTTTTCTATTACTTTTTCACTTTTACCTATTTTGAATTTTACTTTTTGATATTTTTTATATTTTATAACAAAAAAAATCAAACTTTTTCAGTTTGATTTTAGCTTTTATAAACTTCTTCTATTTCTTAAAAATTCTGGAATATCATATTTCTTCAATCACATTTTCGATTAATTTTTTGATCTTAGAATCATCATCGTCATCATCAATCATATCAATAACTTGTGTACTCATTGTATTAGGAGTATTTGTAAGTGGTTCACCTACTTTATCAAATCCAGTTGCAATTACTGTTACAACTATATCTTCATCAAGTGCTTCATTAATAACAGCACCAAATATAGTATTAATATCAGTACCAGCTGCTTCTCTTACTACTTGTACAGCATCTTCAACTTCGAATAAACTTAAGTTCTTACCACCTGTTATATTAATAATAGCATCAGTTGCTCCTCTAATATCTTTTTCAAGAAGTGGACTACTTACTGATTGTTTAGCTGCTTCAACAGCTCTATTAGGACCTGTTGCACATCCTATACCAATAAGTGCATCTCCTTTATTTTCCATAACTGTCTTAACGTCCGCAAAGTCTAGGTTTACAAGTCCTGTTACTGCGATTAAGTCAGATACAGATTGAACACCTAATCTAAGTACATTATCAACTTCTTTAAATGCATCAAGCATTGGAGTTGATTTATCTATTATATCTCTTAATCTATCATTAGGTATTACTATTAATGTATCAACATGTTCTTTTAATGCTTCAAGTCCTGCTAGCGCATGTTCTGTTCTTTTTCTTCCTTCAAATGAGAATGGTTTAGTAACAATACCTACTGTTAATGCACCAAGTTCTTGTGCAATTTCAGCAATTATTGGAGCAGCTCCTGTACCAGTTCCGCCTCCCATACCACATGTTACAAATACCATATCAGCACCTTTTAATACTTCAACTATGCTATCTTTAGATTCAAGTGCTGCTTCTCTTCCAACATCTGGATCAGCACCTGCACCAAGTCCTGTTGAACCAAGTTGAATTTTAATTTGTGCTTTTGAACTATTTAATACTTGTAAATCAGTGTTTGCTACTATAAAGTCAACACCTTGAAGGCCTTGTTCAATCATTCGATTAACAGCATTATTTCCTCCACCACCAACACCTATTACTTTTATTTTTGCTAATTGATCAATTTCTAACATAAATTAGTCCTCCTTATTGTCAAATAAATAACCGAATAACCTACCAAACACTGATGTATTACCATTATTTATATTATTTTTCTTGTTTTCTACTAAATCTAAATATTTTTCATCATCAAACATCGTATATTCTTTTCCTCTAATACTAAGTTTGTCAATAAAATATTTTATCATTCCCAGTGCTTGTGAATAAGATTCATCACGAACACCTATTGTTTTGATCATATTTACAACGGCTTTGTCACCAATTATTTCTTTAGCTAAAATGTCAAAGCCAGGCATATTAACTATTCCACCTGATATTATTATATAACTTATTTCCTTTTTTGTTAAGTCATTTAGGCTTTTTTTTGCAATTTCTAGCATTTCCTTTAATTTAGAATTAACTACATCACTAATTTCATATTGATTAATTTTTGTTTTAATACCAAGTTTATTATTGATTTCATATACATCTGTCTTACTTGCAAACTCTTTATGAGCAATTGCAAATGTTTCTTTTATTTTTTCTGCTTGTTTAGGATTAACATTATATATATATGATATTTCTGTATCAATACTTGCTGATCCTGTTTTTATAGTATTTGAGTTAAATATGATTCCACCTTTAAATACTGCTGTCTCAATAGTATCAGATCCAATGTTAATTACTCCACAAACACTATTTTCCATCTCTTTAGTTTTAAATTCATAATAATCACCAATAATACCAAATAATATATCAATTACTTCTATACCTAATTCTTGAAGTATAGATATAACTACATATATATTCTTCTTAGGAAGTGTTGTACTCATTGAAGTAACATATAATTTATCTGCTCTAATTCTTCTAGGATTATATAAGTCCTTTTTTTCATTATCAACATTATATTTAATCGGTTGAATTGTTACAAGTTCCCTTGATTTTGGAATTTTATTATATATTGACCCTTGAAGTGCATTAACCATATCTGTTCCTGTTACAACTCTTTCTTCGTTTGTTATTGTTGTGCTTCCTTCATTAATCATGTATTCAGCATCATACATAGGAACATTTATAATAGCTCTATCTATTTTAACACCTAATGATAAATCAATTTCTTTTATTGCGTTTTTAATAGATTCTTTTGCTTTAGCTGAGTCAACTACAATACCATTTCTAATTCCATCTGATTTTCTTTTAGTTGATGCGAGTACATTTAATCTATTTTGAAAGTATTCACATACAACAATCTTTATAGAATCAGAACCAATATCTATTGATGAAAATATCTTCTTCATATATACTCTCCTCTATAATAACTTTATTATACTATATTTTTTTGAAAAAAAAAAGAGATTTTACTCTTTAGGAACAAAATAATTTCCATAATCTAAATATAGAATACCATTTTTTTCTCCTAATGTTTTAGATATCTCTAAATAATTATTTATAGCATTAAACTTACTCATAGTAACATATACATAATTACCATCATTCATTGATAATAAAAATCTCTCTTTATCAATATCATTTGGTTCATATTTTATTTCAGAAATATTTAAAAGTGTATCTTTATCAACCAAATTAAATTTTTTCAAAAATTTCTTATATATTTTTTTATCACTTATTTCATTTACTAATACTGGTGAATATTCATAATAATAATCAATTAATGAACCATCTGTTATTACTGATTTATTTTTATTACTATCATAAAATAATATTTTATTTTCTGTAACTATAACTTTAAATTTACCATCTAAAGTTTTTTTAATTTTAATATTATTTATTAATTTATCATCTTTTATTTTTGAGTTAACTTTATATGAGTTTGTTAAAAGAAATGATGGATATTTATCTAGTCCAGTAATATTTAATATTTTTTGATCATCATAATATGTATTACCACTAATATAAAATCCTCTTACTTTTATTTTTCCTAAAAACATAACTAAAAGAACTAGTAGCGCAATCACTACAAGTACAAGAAAAACTCTAAAAACTTTAATTTTTTTCTTTCGTTTTTTCTTTTTTGCCACCACAAATCACTCCCAATTTATTAACTCTTGTTCGCTTTTTAATTCTATATTATATTTTTCCTTTACTTTACTTCTTACGAAATCTATTAATTTTTTTATATCTTCACTAGTCGCATTATTATAATTAATTATAAAATTTGCATGTTTTTCAGATACTTTTGCGCCACCTATAGTATATCCTTTAAGTCCAGCATCTTCTATTAATTTTCCGGATGGAGCAATGTCAGGGTTTCTAAATACACTACCCGCAGATGGATATTCTAAAGGTTGAGATTCTAGTCTTCTTTGCTTTCTAGATTCCATTATTTCTAATATTTCACTTTTATCTTTGTATTCTAATTTTAACATTGCAGAAATAATTATATAACTTTTATCTTCTTTAAAAATACTATCTCTATAAGCAAATTTTAAATCATCTTTTAATAAAGTTACTATATTTAAATCTTTATCTATCGCAGTTACACTTTCTACTATGTCACTCATTTCCATTTTATATGCACCTGCATTAGAGCATATTGCACCGCCTATGCATGCGGGTATTCCAGATGCAAATTCTAAGTTACCTAAATTATTATCCGCACATAACATACATAATTTAATTAATGGATAACCTGCTTCTACATATACTTCATTATCATATATTTGAACATTATTTAACTTATTTAATTTAATAACAACTCCATCAAATACTTTAGACGAAATAAGTAAATTTGAACCATTTCCCATTACAAAATATTTTATATTATTTTCTTTTATATATTTTAAAAGTTCTAATAACTTTTCTTTGTTTTCAGGAAATACTAAAACTTTTGCTTTCCCACCAACTTTATATGTTGTATATTTGCTTAAATCTTCATCTATTAACATTTTACCTAAATCCATATTTTGAAGATCAGCAATATTATTATTTGTCATTTGTAAGCTCCTTTATCTCATTATATATTAGGGTAGCACTATTCTTTTTTCCTATATTTTCTAAATTATCTTTTATATCTAAACATTTATTTGGATCATTTATTAATTCATTAATTTTATTTACTAAAGATTCACATGTTAAATCTTTTTCTTCTAATAGTACTCCTGCATTTTTATCTACTAAATACATAGCATTTTTAAACTGATGATTTTCAGTAACATAAGGACTTGGTACTAAAATAGATGGTGTTTTTGTAACCATTATTTCACTAAGTGTAGTTGCACCCGCTCTTGTTACTAAAACATCTGTTACCTTCATAAGTCTTGATAAATCATCAATATATGGGAAAACAAATACATTTTTTCCTCTTTCTAATTTATTAAATTCTTCATAATAATTTTTACCAGTTACTATAACAACTTCATATTTTTTATCAAATTTATTTAATGCACCTTTTAATACTTCATTTACTGTTGAAGAACCTAGTGATCCCATTACAATAAGTACTAATTTTTTACTTTTACTTAAACCAAACTCTTTTTTATCATATGGCTTTTTAGAAATTATACTTTCACTTGCTGGATTACCTGTATATACACATTTAACATTATCTACTTTCATAGTTTCAAAAGAAGTACATAATGTATCTGTATATTTTAAAAGTATCTTATTTGATAGTCCTAATATACTATTTTGTTCATGTACTAAAGTCTTGTATCCTGATTTTTTAGCCGCAATAATAACAGGTGCAGTTACATAACCTCCCGCACCAATTACTATATCTGGATTAAACTTTTTAATTTCTTTTTTACATTTACTTATTCCTTTTATAAAATTTGCGATTGATTTAAAATTTTTAAATGTTAATTTTCTGCTTAAACCTGATACATTTATGCCAAAGTATGGAATACCTTTTTCAGGTATAATGTCTTTTTCCATCCTATTTGTTGTTCCTATATATAAAAACTCACTATTAGGTTCTTTTTCCTTTATTTTGTCTATTATTGCAAGAGCAGGATAAATATGTCCTCCTGTACCCCCTGCGGATATTACTACTTTCATTTTATCACCTACTTAATTATATCATAAAATAGTATATTTTAATACTCATAAAATGTTCTTATTATAAAAAAAGAGAAAATTTTATTAAATTATCTCTATAAATTAATTTTGTCCTATACGGAATGCTGGTGATACACCATATTGATCTTTATATACATTACAATTGTATGAACCACATCCACTGCAAAAATGAACACCATAAAATACATCATCCCAAGTTGAATTTAATGTTCTAAGTAACCAAACAGAATTTGAGTTATTATATTTTTTTAATAGAAAATCACCATTATTTGAATTAACGGTTGACACACCCACTTTACTATAATAGTCAAGTTGTCTTGTCACACTATTAGCTGTATCATCACTTATTCCATTTTTCCATATTTCGGCAGAAGATAGCAAATACATTTTATCAATAGAAATAAAATTTTCTGTTTCCTTTTTTCCATGATTTGAAATAACCTTCGTATCTATTACCAATGATTTTAATTCATCTGGTAGTGAATTATATATAGTATCATTAATATATGTTCTAAGTTCCATATTAGGCCATCCACCTGTTGCTGTCATACCAGAATTCATAATTTTTGACGTAATTACATCTGCAAATTCTAAAACAAACCCACACGCTGTCTCACTAAATTCTTCTGTTTTACATTCGTCTGGTGTTGATGTATTTGCTATTCTAAGAGTATGAACACCAAATTCACCCATATCTACTTCTTTTGTATCACCAACATTATATTTTGATAAATTCCCAACTTTAACATTCTCTACTATTGTATTCCAGCTATCAGATGAAAATGATTTTGGTTTTGGAATCACTTTATTAAAATATATATTTCCTTGAAACTCACCATTACAATAACTTATTTTTCCTGATACTTTATCTTTATTTTTTATTTCAAGTGATTTTGCGTTACCACTTGTTTGATCATCAAAATCAAATAAATAACATCCATCTGATTCTTTTGTAAATACTGGTCCTGTTAAATCACTTGACGCTACTTGTGTTTTAATTGCGTCTTTTATAAGTTTAATGCTACTATTTGACGCACTTTCTCTTGATTTATTTATAATATCTAATACTTTTGGTACTGCTATTACAGTTATTATTCCTAGTATTACTATTACCGCTAATAATTCTATTAATGTAAATCCTTTTTTCTTCATATTACTCTCCTATTACTTTTTAAATTTTATTATTTTGTAACAAAAATGTTACCATTTTTATCAGCATCAAAATAGTATCCAAGTCCATCTGTATCACCTGTTAAACTTGTATCAATATTCATATCTTTATATATAGATAAATCGGATAAATTAGCATCACTCGGTATTGTTTTCCAGCCATCTTTTCCACCATTTCCACTTGGTATTGATTCAAGTGCATATGTATCATGCCAACTTACTGTACTACCACTTAATCTTCCTACATAGCTATTTCCTGTAGCAGATCCACCAATAATTGCGATTTGCTCTATTCCATAGTATGATGAACCTGTTGTAATTCCTACATAGCTATTTCCTTCTACTTTTGCGGATACAATTATACTTGAAGGTCTAGGTGAATTTGTATTTATATCTCCGCCTATTCCACCAATATAATTATTTCCAGAAATATTTAAATTGCTTCCGTATATATCCCTAACGGTTCCTCTTGTATTACCAAATAAAGCGCCTACATAATTACATCCAGTAACTTTTATATTATTTAAATTAATTCCATATGCTGAACCACCTTTTCCAATAATTCCAACATAATCAAAACTAGAAACTTTTGGAACATTAATTGATAAGTTTGATATTTTTTTACCATTTCCATCTAATGTACCTTTAAACTCATTATTTTTACTTCCTAGCATATAGAATTTTTTATTTGAAAAATCTAAATCTTTCGTAAGTTTAAAATATGTATCACTTGTTGTAGATGTTGCGGATGCCTTTTTCCAGTCTTCTTCACTTGATATTAAATATGGATCTTCTTTTGTTCCTGTTCCATTTTCAAGCTGAACAATTGGATTATCTTCTACCGTTGTTATTACTATTTTATTTTGATCATTATAATCAAAATAATATCCAGTATTATCATTATCTCCACCTATATATGTATCTATTCCTGCAACTTCATAAGAATTTATGTCATTAATTGTATTGCTTGTTGAATTAGATACATCCTCATTATTTAATTTTATATTTAATAATAAATAGTTTCTAGAGGAACCATATTGTCCACCATTTATTGCTTTTGTGTACGTCGTTCCTGTTACCATAGAATTCTTCATTACTGTATTACTTGTATATTTTGAAGATCCAACATTGCCAACTATTCCACCAACCGACGTATCACCTTTTACATTTACATTATCTATTGTCACATATGATAGCGTTCTTGCAGCTCCATATACTCCTCCAACATACGAATTACCGCTTACATTTGAATTAGTTACATTTGCAGATGCATTTATATCTACTCTTTGTTCTCCTGTTAATGTTCCTACGTATGAGTCTCCTTTAACAATAAACTTATCTATATTTATATTTTTTATAACTCCATTACTTGCATATCCAGATAAACCTATATAACTACTTTTTTCTAAATTTAATGTTACTGATGATATTTTTTTATTATTCCCATCTAGTATTCCATTAAATGGAATTGTTTTACTTCCAAACATATAGAACTTCTTATTTGAAAAATCTAAATTTTTTGTAAGTTTAAAATAATATGTTGTATTGTTTATCATTGATGTTGCTTCTTTCCAGTCTTCTTCACTTGATATTAAATATGGATTATCTTTTGTTCCTATTCCATTTGTAAGTCCCACAATTGGATTATCCTCTGTATTTTTTATTATTATTTCATTTTGATCATTGTAATCAAAATAATATCCTGAATTATCGTTATCTCCACCTATAAATGTATCCATACCTGCAGCTTCAAGTCCATTTATATCTTCAAGCATTTCTGACGTTGAATTAGATACATCTTTATCGTTTAACTTTACATTTAATAATAAATAGTTCTTAGATGAACCATATTGTCCACCGCTTATTATTTTTGTATTAGTTGTACCTGTTACCGTAGAATTCTTCATTATTGTACTACTTGTATATTTCGAGTATCCACCTTCACCAACTATTCCACCAACTGATGTGTCACCTTTTACATTTACATTATCTGTTACTACATATGATACTAATCTTGCGGCTCCATATACTCCTCCAACATGTGAATTACCGCTTACATTTGAATTAGTTACATTTGCAGATGCATTTATATCTACTCTTTGTTCTCCTGTTAATGTTCCTACGTATGAGTCTCCTTTAACAATAAACTTATCTATATTTATATTTTTTATAACTCCATTACTTGCATATCCAGATAAACCTATATAACTACTTTTTTCTAAATTTAATGTTACTGATGATATTTTTTTATTATTCCCATCTAGTATTCCATTGAATGGAATTGTTTTACTTCCAAACATATAAAACTTCTTATTTGAAAAATCCAAATCCTTCGTTAGTTTAAAATAATATGTTGTATTATTTAACATTGATGTTGCTTTTTTCCAATCTTCTTCACTCGATATTAAGTAAGGATCTATTTTTGTCCCTGTTCCAGTTGTAAGACCGATAATTGGATTATCTTCTGTATTTGTTATTACTATTTTATTTTTTTTATTATAATCAAAATAAAATCCGTCACTATCATTGTCACCGCCAATATATGTATCTATTCCTGCAGCTTCTAGTCCGTTTATATCCTCAATCATTTCTAACGTCGAATTAGATACATCTTCATCATTTAACTTTACATTTACAGCCAAATAGTTTTTTACTGAACCATATTGTCCACCACTTATCATTTTTGTATTAGTTGTCCCTGTTACTGTAGAATTTTTTATTATTACACTATCTGAATATTTTGAATATCCTCCATTTCCAATTATTCCACCTACTGATGTATCACCTTTTACATTTACATTCTCAGCATAAATTGAAAGAACTTTAGGTGCATCACCAAAAATAGAACCAATACTACCACTACCAGAAACATTTAAATTATTTACTGTAAAACCATTACTATTTACTCCTGATAACTTACCAGCAAGTGTTCCAACATAATTTTTTCCTTTTACATTAGCAGATTCAATAGAAACATTTTTTATATTGCCTGAAATAAAACCAAATAGTCCTACATAATCTTGTTCAGTTCTATTTATATAAATACCTTTAATTTTATTGTTGTTTCCTAAAAAGACTCCTTTAAAATTTTTGGTATTATTTCCAATAGGTTTGAACCCATAGCTTTCAGATACTTCTTTTTTTATACTTTGAGTGGCACCATCTTCATTAAAATCACCAAAATTAGTACTATTTGGGTTGATATAAGATAAATCATTATTAAAATCTATATTATTATCTAGTACAACATTTTTACCGTTAAAATCTTTACCAGAATTAACAAGTACTGACAATTCAACAAAATCTTCAACACTTTTTATATGACATTCATTTACATTATTATAATTTTCTTCTTTTTCTTCACCACAAATAATTCCTGGATTAGAATCTTCCACTTGAACAAATTCTTCTATTTCTTCTATTTCAGCAGAAAGTACAAGTCCTTCAGGCAAAGTTATAGAACAATCATCACCAATTCTTATTTTTGTACCACTAGATTTTTTATCACTATAATTCTTTGTAACGCAATAATATTTTTTATTATCTTTAAAAGCAAATGCTAATGCTGTTTCGCCATTTTTATTTAAATGTAACATTCCTGAGTATGGTGTATCTCCTTTAAATGGTAATTTTTCACTTTCATCAGCGTAATTTCCACCGGCAAATGAATAATCACTTGTAAATTCACCATTTTTAGAAATTTCTGAATTTTGTTTAAATTTTGCTGCATCAGAAATACCATTTGCACTTTGTTCATATGCTTTTATCTTACTTTGCTCTATTACATTAAGAATCTTTGGCATTGAAATTACTACGATAATAGAAATTAATATTAATACCGCTAATAACTCTATTAATGTAAATCCTTTTTTCTTCATATTACTCTCCTACTATATTTTAAGTATACAACTTAGTAATTAAAAGTGTCAATCAATATATAATTACTTTACAAAATAAAAAAAGTAGATAATTCTACTTTTCTCCAAATATCTTTTTAGATAAATCTGCGATTACAGGGATTTCATATGTTTCATTGCTAAATGCTTTTACAATTGTTATGATTGAGAATACCCAAAGTACAAGTGAAAGCATATTGAATATATAACCAATAAATGCAATATTTATTGTATATGCTAAAATTATTTTAGCAATTGAAAATATCATATTTACAAGCCATATTGTACCTGCTTGTCTATATTGGAACTTAATATTACTTGATAGATAATCATATTTCATGAATGAAAATATAAATCCTAAGATTCCTATAATATAAACTAAGAATACCTCCCATTTTTCTTCTAACCCTGTTACTGTTGTTTTTTTCATACTTTTTCCTCCTTTAAATCTATTTTACCATTTTTGCGACTACTCTTTCAATATCAAATCCACTAAATGGTTTAATTAATATGTCAACTATATTATATGATAAACATCTATTTATAGTTTCCTTCGTACTATCACCAGTAATTATCGATACTGGTATCTTATTAAATAAATCTTTTTCTTTGAAGTAATCAAGCACTGCAAAGCCATCAAGATCCGGCATGTTTAAATCAAGTAAAATTGCTACTATAACACCTTCTGGCATAGTATCTACTATATCAATAGCCTCTCTTCCATTTGATGCCATAAGAATTTTATATTGATCTTTATAAACTCTTTCAATCAAACTCCTTGTAATGTTTGAATCATCTACCACAAGAATAGTTTGTTCTCTAACATCCGGCATTAAAACTAATTTTTCGCCCATAAATTTAAATACCTCCAATTATCCCAAATATTCTTTAATAATTTTAATTATACGATCAATTTCCTTTTGTAATTCATCATAGTTTGCATTAACATAAGATGTATCATTTGCTTTGCTTTTCATCTCATGATTGTATGCAAGTTCTGCAAGTTTAGTAAATCCTAAATATTTTGAATCACTTTTTATTGAATGAACAATGATAGCATAATTTGGCATATCATTATTATTTTTGTATTCAACAAGTTTTGGTAATTTTTCATTTATTTCTTCTAAAAAATCACCCATTGTTTCATTATACATATCCATATCACCAAGTAATTCAAGCCCAGCATTTACATCTACGCCATTTTCTTCTAAATAACTTCTGTCCATATCTACAATCCTTTCCTATTATGATTATAGCATACTTCTATATTATTTTGTCAAATAAGTTTTTAAAATTCTATTTAATTCTGGTTTTTCTATTGGTTTTGATAAATAATCTGTAAACCCATGTTCAATATATTTCTCTCTCATACCAGTAAGTGCATTTGCAGTAAGAGCGATTATAGGTCCATCATATAGATTGTTTTTCTTTATTTCTTTTAATGTTTCTGTTCCGCTCATTTTTGGCATCATATCATCCATAAGAACAAGATCAATCTTTTTATCTTTTTTAAGTATTTCAATTGAATCCATACCTGATTCAGCTGATACTATTTCTACATTGTATGGTGATAATAATCTAGTTGCAACTTTTATATTTAATTTATTATCATCTACAACTAATACTTTTTTAGAAGATAAATCAATAATTTCTATATCATCTGTCTTTTCTTCATCTAATTTAATAGTTGGATTTTTTACAATTCTTTGATCTAAAGATATAGTAAATTTAGATCCTTTTCCATATTCACTTTGTACAACAATTTTACCATGCATCATCTCTAATAATTTTTTTGTAATTGCAAGTCCAAGACCTGTTCCTTCTATTGTTGTATTATTTTCTTCATCTAATCTTTCAAACTTAGTAAATAATTTATTTATACTATCTTTCTTTATTCCACGACCAGTATCTTCTACAGATATAATCATTCTACATACATTATCTTTAACTACTGACTGAACGCTAAATATAATTTTACCCTTATCTGTATATTTAGCAGCATTTGTTAAAATATTTAATATTACTTGTTTTGTTCTTGTTTGATCACCATATAATACTCTAGGTAAAGTTTCATCAAACTTAGTTATAAAATCAATTGGTTTATCACCTATTCTAACTTTTGTTAATTTTGCAAGTTCATCAAACATCTTTTTAGTATCATATTCTTTTTTTACTATTTCTATTTTGTTTGCTTCAATTTTTGAAATATCAAGTACACCATTTACTATTTCTAGTAAACTATCTGATGCAACTAATATGTCTTTTACATCTGATTTTGCTTCATCTGGTATATTTTTGTTATCACTTAATGAATTACTAAATCCCACAATAGCATTAAGTGGTGTTCTTATTTCATGTGACATACTACTTAAAAACTCTGTTTTTGCTCTGTTTGCTCTTTCTGCTTGTTCTTTAGCTAAATTGAGTTGTTCAATTAATTTAACATCAGGGTTTTCAATTGTAAAGTAAAGTAAGAATGTAACAAATGATTCAACTGCAGTTACTAAAAGTATTTCAGGTTGAAGTTTTTGTATTAATATTACTGATGCTGATGCTGCGATATAAAATATAAGTGGTAAATATTTTATTTTCTTTACTCTTCTTATATTAGAAATAATCATAATTACTGATACAACATCTAATAAACCACCAATTATATATGAAATGTTAGCTCCTGGTCCATATGTATATATGACTCCATTTTCGCTAAAGTTATATAATGGTAATACTAATAATAAAAGTGCCATTACAAAATATAAAATAAGTGACACCTGTTTCACATTTTTATACTTTGTAGTTTTAGAAAACTCCGTACTATTATTTTTACTATATGATATAACAAATGTATAAAATGTAAATAACGAAATCCAAGTTAATAAATAAACCAAATATAATTTTGATATAAAGTTTAATAATGGATTGTTCAAATCTGTTAATGCCATATATGTACTTGCTAAATCAAGTAACAATCCTACAAAATTTGTAACTATCAATATTGAGAATATTTTATTTTCTTTACTTTTTATTTTGTCTTTTGAGAAAAATATTACCATAAGTAATACAATATAAAATAAACTACATATTTGAAAATATAATGAACTATACATATTTTATCTACCTCCATCCATTATAATGATAACATATTTTATATAAAAAAAGACAAATTTTTTATTAAATTTTGTCTTATTTATTTTATTTTCTTAATTTTAATGTTTTCTCATATTCCGCATTTTCCCAAACCATAGTTTTTATTTCATCTCTAAGTTCAGAAGTTTTTTCTTCTAAATCATCTTCTACATTTACTTTCATTGGTTTTCCAGCACGTACTATAAGAGGATCAGAATTAAAGTAATTATTATTTACTGCGAATGGAACAATTGTTGCACCTGTTTCTTTTGCCATTGCGACAGCTCCATATTTGAATGGTAAGAAAATATTTTCGTAATAATCTGATTCATTTATTCTTTTATCTGTTACTAATTCCTTTAAGAAACTATCAACATCATAAATATTTTTAACAAATTCTTCTTTTGTTATTGTATTATTTTTTAATAATTCTTCTAAATAATTTACTTGTGATGTTTTATTCTTTTTTACTTTTTCATAAAAATCTTCAAATGGAATATCATCGTTTATATATTTTTCAAATATTTCTTTTGCTTGTCCTTCTCTTAAATAATTCCTTGTTCCTTCTGGAAATAAGAATACATTACCACCATTTAATAATATCTGCATCATTTTTTCTTTTGATTCTTTTCTACTTTGTGGATCATTTCTATCTACAAATATTGCACCTGTTTTTGTATAAAGAAGCGCTCTTTTTAAATCTAAAAGTGTTGATGCTGCTAAAAAATGCATTGGTGAATCAGGTCCAAGCATACTTATAATTGGAAATTGATCAAGTGAACCTAAATGATTACTAACATAAATATTACCTTTTTTTTCTTTTGGTATATTTTCTTTGCCAAACATATGAGGTTTAAAAACAAGTTTAAATAAAGGTATTCCAACTTTACTAGTTACTTGATATGTTTTTTCTTGTTTTTTTAAATTTGGATCTAATGGTCTATTTTTATAATATTCTCTCATTTTTTCATAATATTTTTTTAATTCATCTTGTGATAATTCATCCATCTCTTCATTAGATAACAATTTAAAACTTTTATTATCTTTTTCTAAAACAGAATTAATTACTTCATAACCATTATCAAAATTATCTATCCTAGCAATGTCACCAAAATCTGCATTTTCATTATATTCTGCATTAACACATATTACACTTGATACATCTTTGATTACTTCAATATTTTCTGTTTTATCTTCTATCATTAAATCAATATTATTTTCTTTACATGCATTAAGTTTTTCTTCTGCACTTTTATTTTCATTAACATAAATGATTTCATCATATTCAAAGCCATTTTTTTTAAGCCAAGATAAAAGCATTTTTCTAAATAATTTACCTCTAATTCCATCTTCTGTTGTGTGAACTCTACCAGTTATTATATAAATTTTATGTCCATCTTCCTTTAGCTTTTTAGATAATTCACTTAAGTTTTTTCTCATTTTCTCAGTTATGCAATATGGCCATATATATTTTAACCAATATTTTTCTCTATCTTTTTTACTAACATCAAAAATATCTTTTACATCATATTTTGTAGGATCCTTAACAGAATCTTCACCAAAATATTTTCTTCCAGTATCTAATTGAAATTTTGCTAAATTTGTCATTACTCCATCTACATCAAATGCTATATTTGCCATAAAAAGCCTCCATTACTTTACTAATTTTTTTACCTTCACTGTTTCATTTGCATTTTCTTCTAATTTTTTATAATCTACTTTACCAATATTTTCTCCTAAATTTGTTATTGGAAATGAATCTATACTTTCAATACTAAATGGTTGATGATATAAATCAAGATTTAAAGAACAAATATTTTTTATTTTATTTAATAAATCTTCATTAAGTTCATAACCTTTTTTCATAATTATATATACCTTTGGCACTTTAATATTTTTACTTGGATGTTTCATTGGTACTACTGCACATGATTCTATTTCATCTAATTTTAAAATAACTTCTTCTATGTGTGGTGGATATACATTAAATCCTCCAGATGTATACATTCTTGTTAATCTATCTGTATAATATAAAAGTCCAGATTCATCCATATATCCCATATCACCTGTATGAAGCCATATTTTTCCATCAGAATGTTTTCTTAATGTTTTTTTAGTTTCTTCTTCATCATTATAGTAACACTTCATAACAGTTGGGCCTGAAATACAAAATTCACCTTTTTCATAATATCCTAGTTCTTCTTCTGTTCCTGGTTTTACTACCTTAAAATCATTACATACAAGTGGTATTCCAATACTTCCGAGTCTATTACTATAATCATCAGATAAAGTTGTACCTGCTGTTGCTTCTGTTAAACCATAACCTTTTTTTAAGTTAAATTTAGAACCATTCTCCAAGAACCCATTATTAATTTTTTGTTCTCTTTTTTGTTCAATTTTTTCCCCACCTGAAACAAGATATCCAGCATTAGTTAGATCAACGTTTTCTTTTATTAAACATTCAAATAACTTTGGTATTCCAAACATGTGATTAACGTTATTTTTTTCATACATTGATTTTAACTTTTTAGATTCAAACTTTGGCCATAAAACAACTGATACACCATATGATAAAGGCATATGAACAGAACTACATAATCCAAATCCATGGAATACAGGCATTATTGTAAGCATTACATCACCTTCAGCAAAGTTTTTAGCTGTTACTCTTTGAGCATGAACCATTGAATTAAGATTATCATTTGTAAGTAAAACAGCCTTTGATTTACCGCTTGTACCACCAGTATGCATTATTGCTGCACCAGCATTTTCTTTATAATCTACTTGTAATGAATTTTTTACTTTTTTTCCATTATTTTCAAAATCTTTAAGAGAAATATATTCTTTTGTTAAATTTAATTTTTTTGATTTTTCAAATATAAGTTTCATATATAAAGGCATTGAATTACCAACTGACACTGAAACTATTTTATTAGTACATAACTCATTTGTTATACCTTCTATATTTTGAAGTGTTGTGTCTAAAACAAGTAACATTTTAGAATCAACTTTATTTACATATTCTTTTATTTCATTAGGGCTTTTTAAAGGATGTATCATATTTGCAATCGCACCAATTTTATTTAATGCATATACCATAAAAATCGCTTCTGGTGCATTCGGCATACATATTGATACAACATCTCCTTCTTTTATTCCATAACTTATAAATGATGATGCGTACTTGTCAATTTTTTCCATTAATTCTTCATATGTAAATTTTCTTCCATAATAAACAAGAGCAGTCTTATTAGACATTTTTTCAGCGCCACATTTTAAATATTCATACATAGTTTTTCTTGGCATTACTACGCTTTTTTCTTTTTCTGAATAAAACTTTCTCCATGGTTTATCTATAGATGGAATGCCCGTCCTTGCTTTTTGAGTATTGTATTCAAGTTCATTAATTTTTCTTAAATTAATATCATACTTAGCATTATAAACCTTTTTTACTAATTCAAACTTTTCATAATCACAACTATCTAATTTAATTACTTGATATGGTAAAATTATTCCTTGCCCACCAATATTAAAATCAGAAACAAAACAATCTATATTATCATTTTTTAATTCATCTAATGAATTATATTTTTTTATAGTATCAAAAGAAAACTCATCAAATTCTAATAATCTTTTAACTTTTTCCATTATTTTTTCATTACCATAAACTAAATAATTAGGTACATATAAATCTATTTTATTTCCCTCTTTTTTTAATCTTTTTAAATCATGTATAATATCACTATTTATTTCAATATTAGAAAAGAAATCCAATATTCCTTTTGTATAATTATTGTCTTTATAATCTTCTCTAAATAACTTTTCACATAAAGAATAATTTTTTACTATTGCTTTTAAATTTACACCTATTGTCATATACTTACCCCTCTGATTAACACTTATCAATAATATATATTTTTTACACTTGTTTGTCAATGAATTTACTAACTTTTATAAAAAAAGAATCAATATTTTATTAATATTAATTCTTATATACTTTAGCAATTAATTCTGAAATTTTTATTCCATCCATTGCGCTAGTTGTTATTCCACCAGAATAACCCGCACCTTCTCCTATAGGATAAATTCCATCTATATTACTCATTCCATTTTCATCTCTTATTATTCTAATTGGTGATGATGTTCTTGTTTCAACACCTGTGATAATAGCGTCACTACTATTAAATCCATCTATTTTATTATTAAAATAATTAATTGCTTCTTTTAAATCATTATTTATAAATTCTGGAAATATATCATTTATATTAGCAAATTTATAATTACCCTTAAATATTGGTTTTACGCTTTTAAATTCTTTTGAAATAGTATTATTTTCATAATCTGAAAATAATTGAACTGGAATTAAACCATTACCAATATTATATGCTTTTTCTTCTAAATGTCTTTGAAAATTCATACCATCAAATATATTATTACCAAAATCTTTATTTGATACTTGAACAACTATCGCACTATTTGCGTTTTCCTCATTTCTCTTGTGATTACTCATTCCATTAATTACTAAATGATTTTCTTCACTTGATGCATTTACTACAAATCCACCAGGGCACATACAAAATGAATATACTCCTCTTCCATCTATGCAAGTATGAGTTAATTTATAATCTGCATTAGGTAAAAACTTACTATATTTTCCATACTGTGATTTATTAATTATATCCTGTTTATGTTCTATTCTAACTCCTACCGCAAATGGTTTTTGAATCATATTAATACCTTTTTCATAAAGCATTTTAAATGTATCTCTAGCACTATGACCTAACGCTAAAATAAGTGTTTCACATTTGATTTTTTCTTTATCATTTATAACTATTTCTGTGACTTTATTATTATTTATAACTATATCTGTAAGACAAGAATTATAATAAAATGTTCCACCCATATCTATAATTTTATTTCTCATGTTTATTATTACATTTCTAAGTAAATCAGTCCCAATATGCGGTTTATTTTTATATAGTATATCACTTGGTGCCCCACACTCTACAAATATCTCAAATACTTTTTTCATTCTATAATTTTTATCTTTAACAAGTGTATTTAATTTACCATCAGAAAAAGTACCTGCGCCACCTTCTCCAAATTGTACATTAGAATTTTTATTTAATTTACCAGTTTTCCAAAAGTCTTCTATAGTTTTTACTCTATCTTCTACTTTTTCTCCTCTTTCTATAATTATAGGCTTATAACCATTTTTAGAAAGCATATATGCTGAAAATAATCCAGCTGGACCACTTCCTACAATTATAGGTCTTTCTTTCATTTGTTTAGTCCCTGTTATTTCAAATTTATAACTTTCATTTTTTGGAACATATACATCTTTATTTTTTAGTAATTTATTTTCTAAATTAGTTTCCATTTCTACTTCATAAATATAATTTGCATCTCCTCTAGCATCAATACTCTCTTTAATTATTTTTAAATTATGTATATCTTCATCTTTTATATTTAATTTTTTACTTGTACACTTTTTTATATTTTCTAAAGAATTATCATCTATATTTACTTTTACTTGTCTTACTCTAATCATTTTATATCCTTTCCTGAAAGATATCCAGAAATAAATGCAAATGTTAAATTATATCCACCACAATCACCATTTACATCAAGCATTTCACCTGTTATATATAAATTTTCATTTATTTTTGATTTCATACTTTTTATATCAATTTCATTTAATGGTACACCGCCCATACATATTTGTGCTTTATCAAATGGTCCTTTTCCTTTTATATCAATTCTAAAACTAATTAAATTTTCTTTTAATAAATCTTTTTCTTTTTTAGATAGTTCATAAAAACACTTTTCTTCATTTATATTACATCTTTTAATTATAGCTAGTATTAGTTTTGGATTTAATATTCCATTTAAAATTTCTTTTACTCTTTTATTATTATTTTTAAGCATAAAATCATCATATTCTTCTACTTTTATAAATGGCATAAAATTAATTCTTACATTATTATTTTTAGTAACTAAATAACTTAAATTAAATGTACAAATTCCAGATACTTCATTTTTAACAAATTGTACTTCTCCTATTTCTTCTTTTAATAATTCATCAAAGTGATATAAAGATATTTTAGCATTTGCTCTTACCCCTGAAATTATATTTAATATTTTATCATCTGAACATAAACTTACAAGTGCGGGTTTTACTTCATTTATAGTGTGTCCTAATTTTTTAACAAGACTATATCCAAATCCATCTGATCCTGTTTTTGGATATGCTTTAGAACCTGTACTTATTATAAGTTTATCAAAATGCTTATCATTATTAATGATGAACTCTTTATTTTTATAGTCTACACTTTTTACATCATAATTACATATTAATTTTATATTTGATTTTAAAACTTCAGTCACAAGTGCATTTTTAACACTTATTGCCATATTTGAATATGGATAATAATAACCATCTTTTATTTTAGGAATAATACCAATACTGTCATAAAAGCAACATAATTCATCTATATTTTCTTTTGTAATAATTTCATTTAAATATTCTTCGTTTTTAGAATGATAATGTTTTATATTTTGATTACTATTAAAGTAATTACATCTACCACTACCTGTTATTAAAAGTTTCTTAAGTATATCATTATTTTTTTCTAAAATAGTTACTTTATTACCATTCTTACTTGCATATATTGCACTTATTACACCTGATACTCCTCCACCTATTATTCCAACATTACTCATAGTTTTAGTCCTTCATTTTCTTTTTTTAATTCTTTAGTTAATCCATCTATTACTTCAAGTTCTTTTTCCGATTGAACTCTAAACATATTAGCAATCCATTCTTCATCAAAATTATTTCTTGCTTTAAAATAATCATCAACTAAATCATCTGTTATTATTACAGGTGCTATTTTTTGTTTCATCAAATTAAAGTTAAGTAAAAGTCTACTTGTTCTACCATTACCATCTTCAAATGGATGTATTCTTAAAAATTCAATATTAAATTTTGCCTCTCTTAAATATGGATCTAAGTTATTCCATTCATTATAATAATTATAAAGTAATTTCTCCATATCACTTTTTATATCTTTTGGATCTGATATTGGTTCATTAGTATCTCCTAAAGTTCTACCTAATTTTCTATAACCATTTGAAATATACATTGAACTTTTATTTATTGTATTTGCAATATCAATAATAAGATCTTCACTCATATCGTACGAAAACATAGTAAGCAATTTTTGAAAAGCTCTATAGTTGTCCCTTAATCTAATTGCATTTTTACTGTCTGCTATTTCACCTAAATCTCTTTCTATTGCCATATTTGAAAATGTTAATCTAAATATAAACATTTCCATATAATCTTGATAAAAGTCCGGATTATCAAAATAATTTAATTGTTCTTCTATTAATCGTGCTACCATTTTTTTCACCTCTATACTAAAATATACCATATTTTAACAAAAATATAAATAAACGATAAAGATTTCTTTATCGCCTATTTTACACTTCTATATTTTTATTTACTCCAGTAATAAGAGCAGGTATACCTTTTAGACTTTCATAGTTATTAATTGATACTAATGTATCTGAATTTGATACGATTCGTCCTTCTTTATATCTACTTTTGCATAATGATAATTTAATTATTCTTCCTCTATTTGTAGAATAAATTATTTGCTCTAATAATTCATTATCTATTTTTTTAACCTTATCATAATTTTTAAGCTCTATTTCATTTGTATCAAATCCTGTAAGTACTGGTACTGCAAGTGGATACATATGATGAACTATACCATCTATTATCATCATACTTTCTTTTCTATCTTTAAATAAAAATGGATAATAATATATAGCGTTAATAGCTGCCTCTATTGGATGACGAAATCCATGTTTATGAATTAAATTCTTAGATGATGATTCCTTATTATTTTGCCAAGGTAATTCATAAAAATCATGAAGCATTGCTATTTTAACTGCTACACTAGTATTAACTTTTATACCCTTTTTTATTTTCTTTTTACATGTTTTGTATGTACAAAGAGCTACTTCAAGCACATGATAACCAAGTGTTATATCATTATGGTGATTAAATTCACTTGTCATTCTTCTTTGAAATTCTTTATGTCTAAATATTTTATATATAATTTTAAAAAATTCTTTTCTTTCATCTTTAGATAAACCATATTTTAACATTAAACTATTTAATGTTTCCTTATTTTTACTATAATTCATTTTATTCACCCCTTTTTTGAAGCACATATATTATAATATAATTCAGCTTATAATGCAAATATTTTATAAACCTATTTTTATTAATATATTTTCTAGATATTCATCATCTTTTATCTTATTAATACCAAAACATTTATTACCTAAATCTTTATAGCTTGCTCCCGAATGATATAAATCTGTTCTATCAATTATTATAAATCTATCATGAAACTTATCACTGTATATTACTTTTAAATTATTATATTGCCTATTATATTTTTTTATATCTATATCTTTTAATAAATTAAATTTTCTAGTAACAATAGTTACTTTTACATTTAGGTTCGTTATCATATCTAAAATACTTTTATCCGCGTAATTATCTATTATAATTATTTCTTCTTTTGCACCTTTAAATATATCAATTAATAGTGAATATGCATCATATATTTGTCCTTCATAAAATATATGATTTATTTTTTCTTTTTCTTCTAATTTTGAAAATGACTCCTCTAATAAATTAATCCTTTCATTATCTTTTATAACAAGTTCATTTATATATTTCTGTTCTATTAAATTCGATGATATTATCTTTCTCATTTTTACAAATGCATCCATTATTCTTATACTTTGACTTATTGCTATTTGGGTATGTAATACACTTGATAACATCGCAATTCCTTGTTCTGTAAATACATAGGGTAATGATCTAATCATTTTATTTGCGGTTCCAGATTGGAACCACAATTTTTTCATTTCTTCTTCAGTTATTTGAAAATAAAAATTCTTTGGAAATCTTTCTATATTTCTTTTAACTGCTTTATTAATATCTTTAGTACCATTTTTGCATTCATATAATTTTGCCAAATCCGAATTTAGCATCACTTGTTTTCCCCTTATTTCATATATAATATTTTCTATATTTAATTCTTCTTTTAATCCGTACATTTATCTTCTCCTATATTTTTGATTATTATTTCTAAATATTCTTTATCTTCCATTTTAGTAATTGCAAAACATTTATTGCCTAAATCTTTATAACTTGCTCCTGAATGATACAATATTTTTTTATCGAGTATTATGAATCTATCATGAAACTTATCACTATACATTACTTTTAAATTATGATATTGTTTATTATATTTTTTTATGTCTATATCTTTTAATAAATTAAATTTTTTAGTTACAATAATTACTTTTACATTTAGATTCGTAATCATATCTAAAATACTTTTATCCGCATAATTATCTATTATAATTATTTCTTTTTTTGCCCCTTTAAATATATCAATCAATAAAGAATATGCATCATATATTTGTCCCTCATAAAATATATGATTTATTTTTTCTTTTTCCTCTAATTTTGAAAATGATTCTTGAAGTAATTTTATTTCATTATCATGTTTAATAAGCATATTTTTCATATTGTCTTGTTCTATTAAATTTGCTGAAATATATTTTCTCATTTTTACAAATGCATCCATTATTCTTATACTTGTTTCTACTGCTACTTTGGATTTTAATATTGTAGATAGCATTGCAATCCCTTGTTCTGTGAATACATTATGTCCTTTTCTAGAACCACCTTTTGAAGTCGAAATTTTCGACTTCAAAGAAAAAAATTCATTTTCATTTATTCTAAAATAAAATCTTTCCGGAAATTTGTCAGGATTATTTTTTACCGCCTCATTTATTCTTTTAGTTTCAACATTATATAATTTTGCTAAATCACAATCTAGCATTACTTGCCTACCTCTTATTTCATATATCATATCTTCAATATTTAAGGTTTCTACTTCTATAATTTGATTCATATTAAATTATCCTCCTAACAAAAAAGAGTACACCTTAAAAAAAGTGTACCCGAATAGATATATTTTTCTTGCCTAAAAATATAAATTATCGACTAAATTTTACTATTGACACTTGGCAAGTCAATCAATGTAAAAATATTATAACACAACATAAAAAATATACAATAAGATTTTATAAAAGTTTTATTATTTCATTTATTCTTTCTTTGTCAAAAGAAATATCATTCGTTTTAACAGCTTTTGCTGGAACACCTACTGCAGTTACATTTTTTGGTATGTCATTTAAAACTATTGCTCCTGAACCTATTTTAGAATTTTCACCAATAACAATATTTCCAAGTACTTTAGCAGATGCTCCTATCATTACATTATTTTCTATAGTTGGATGTCTTTTACCTTTTTCTTTGCCGGTTCCCCCTAAAGTAACACCATGATAAATTGTTACATTATCACCAATAATAGCAGTTTCTCCTATAACAACACCAAAACCATGATCAATGAATAACCTTTTACCTATTTTAGCACCCGGATGAATTTCAATACCTGTTTTTCTTTTTGCCTTTTCTGATATTAATCTTGCTAAAAAATAATGTTTTTTTAAATATAAATAATGTGATATTTTATAATAAATTTGTACTTTTAAACTAGGATATAATAATGCTTCAAAAATACTATTAACCGCAGGATCTTTTTCTTTTATAAGTTTAATTTGTTCTTTAATTAGTTTAATCATTTTAACACCTTCTATTAATAAATTATTCAAATACATTTTTATTTGCAATAAAAAAAGACCATAAGTCTTATAATAATTTTTTCTTTTTAAATATAAGTGCAATTATAATTGAAACAATAACGCAAAAACCAATTATAATTAAAAAACCGTATTTTAAATCAGAAATAATTCCAAGATGAACATTCATGCCAAGAAAAGACGCTACCATAGTAGGAACTGAGAAAATAATTGTTATACTTGTTAATATTTTCATAGCAATATTTAAATTGTTAGATATTAAAGTTGCATATGTATCTGATACACTACTTAATATTTCTCTATAAATATTAGCCATTTCACTTGCTTGCTCATTTTCTATTGATGCATCTTCTAAAAGATCTAAATCTTCTTCATACATAGGAATAACATTCCCTCTATTAATCTTTTCAATAACCCTTTTATTTTCTTTTAAAGATGTAATAAAATATACTAAACTTTTTTCAATATTAAGTACATTAATAAGTTCTTCATTTTCTGATAAACTATGTAATTCTTTTTCAGTCTTATCAATTTCTTTATCTATCATTCTTAAGTATTTTAAATATAATTTAGCATTTTCATATAATATTTGAATTGTAAGTCTTGATCTAAGTGATGTATTTATATCTTTTATTTTTCCTCTTTTAAAAAGTTTTAAAACTTCTAGTTTTTGCGATGATATTGTAAGTATATGTTTATTACTACCGGTAATTATTCCAAGAGGAAGAGTTGAATATTTAACATTATCATCACCAATATATGGTGAATCTATTACAATCAAAGTTGAATCATCTTCCTTTTCAAATCTTGGAGTTTCTTCTTCATCTAGCATTTTTAAAATAAGATCTTTATCAATACCTGTTTTTAATGAAACAACTTCTATTTCTTCTTTTGTTGGTGAAACTAAATCAATCCAACAATTATCAATAACTTCATCTACTCTTTCAATCATATTACTTTCATTTGTTTTATATATTTTTATCATAAATACACCTCTTAAATCTTTTTCTATATCTATGATATTTATTTTTTCTAAAAAGTCAATACAAATATAAAAAAGGAGAATAATTCTCCTTTTAGTTTTCTGCTTCCTCTAGCATATTAGTTATAAATATTCCGTATCCTTTAGTACAATCATTTACAATAACATGTGTTACTGCACCTATTATTTTATTATCTTGAATTATTGGTGATCCACTCATTCCTTGCACAATACCACCAGTTTTATTAAGTAAATTTTCATCTGTTATTTTAAACACAATATTTTTAGTCTTATCATTTAAATTAATCTTTTCTATTTCAATATTATATTCTGTTATTTCTTCTCCATTTAATACTGTACGTATTTTTGCATTACCTAGTTTTACATCACCTTTTTTAGCAACATCATATAACTTACTATTATCTATATCACTTGTATAATTACCAAATATTCCGCTTTTAGTATTTTCTTTAACTACCCCATATTTTAACTTATCATCATAAGTAGCTTCCTTTTCACCGGGATTACCATTTTCACTTTTAGTAATTCCGGTAATATATGAGTAGTATATTGAACCATCATCTATATTTAAGATACTTTCTGTATTTTTATCAGCGATTTCATGACCTAATGCTCCAAATATTTTAGTGTTTGGATCTATAAATGTAAGTGTCCCAACACCATTTATTGTATCTTTAACATATAAACCTGTTTTATATTCACCATTTGATTCTACTAGTTTTAAAGAACCTGTATAACTCTTACCATTTCTATTATATTCTATATCTATTTTTGTCTTATCATCGTCTTTATTAATCTCACTTGTAAAATCATTTATATTTTCTATTTTATTATTGTTTACTTTGGTTATATAATCTCCTGCTTTTACATTAGAATCTTTGCTCACATATTCACCATTTATTTCGTATGTACCAATAACTAATATTCCTTTAGTTTTAACCTCTATACCAATATTATTTCCGCCAACAATCAATTTGTCTGAATAAGCATATGCATTTATTGGTATAATAATTAATGAAATTAGAAGCGTTAAAAAAAATTTTTTAAATTTCATAATTAAGCTCCTTTGTAATCCGGATTACATTATTATTATGATTATTTAAAAAAATAATATAGCAATAAAAAAATACCAATTTTTTTGGCATTTTTTACTACTGCACAACTGGTATTTTAATAAAAGGTGCTGAAGAATAATTTAATACTTTTATGTCTTCATTTCCTGTAACATTTTCTTTTAAGTAATCTTTATCATTATTTACTTGATTACTAAACTCATAAAAATTCTTTTTATCTGCGAGTTCTAATGTTGGTTTCTTTTTAGTAACCATAAGTTCAAAAATTTGAAGATCTTTTTTTGCATCATTAAATTCAGCTTGTGCTTCTTCATTATCAGGATTATTATTTAAGTATTCTTCCTTTTTTGCTTTAGTAGATTTAAGTGCATCATGAACTTCCTCTAAATAAACATCACTTTTTTCGCTAATAATTTTTTCAAATTTAAGCATTTTTTCATAATTTTTAAGTTGTTTTTTAATTCCATCAATTTGATTAACATAAATATGTGCGTCAGCAATATTATAATATAATTTACCAGGTTGTAAACCTGCTTCTTTAGCAAGGAGTGACATTAAAATTGCATATTGGCTTACATTAAATGGAAGACCTACAGGAACATCTGCACTTCTTTGATCAACAAAACAATTTAGTGTTCCTTTATAAACCTTATATTCATTACTCCAAACGCAAGGTGGAAGTACTGCCATTCTTAAATCAGCATCTTGCCATAAACTTATTACCATTCTTCTATCATTAGGATAATTAGCAAGAGAATTACGTACATAATCAAATCTTTTATATTCACCAATTGTATAACCATAGCTTTTAGCAATTGTACCAGCATATTCTTTTCCGAAAAATTTTGCTTCTTTTATATTTTTACCTTCAATAAGTGATTTAGCCTTCATTCCAATTATAATATTACCATCTACATCTCTTACATTTACTTCTTTATCACCATCATAATTTTCAGTATCTGCTTCATAAACTCTATATATTCCATCTGAATCTACTGCCCATTTATCCCAAATATCATTTCCTCTTTCTCTTAACCAAGATACATCATTAGTTTGTGCTTGATAAATCCAAAGTAATTCACTAAGTGCTTTTCTTAATATTACTTTTTTACTTTCTAAGATAGGAAATTCATTACCTACATCAAATACATATCCACCACCTGGAATACTTAAAGTATCTACACCAGTTCTATTTTCAAATAATTCTCCTTCTTCAAGTATCTTTTTAAGTAACTCACAATATTGCTTATCAAAATCTCTAACAACAGCATCTTTTCTATTTACTTCTACTTCTTTACCATTTATTTCCATAAAAACCTCCAATTAATGAAAAACTATTCTTCTACATTAAAGTCAGACATTGTACCATTTTCATTTACTATTTTATTAACTGCTTTTTCTGCTTCATCTAACTTTTTAGAGCAATCACCCGCAATTTTCATAGCTTCAGTATACTTATTAATTGCATTATCAAGATCAACATTACCTGATTCAAGTTCTTTAACAATTACTTCAAGTTCACTTAATTTTTCTTCAAAACTTTTTTCTTCTTTACTCATTTTAATTCTCCTTTATTTCATTTACTTTAGCATTAATTATTCCATCACTTAAATTTACTTCAATCATTTCATCCTTTTTAATATTTTTAATGCTTGTTAATACCTTGTTATCTTTCTTAGTTATTGAATAACCTCTTTTTAAAGTATTTAATGGATTTAATATTTCAAGTTTATTAACTAAAACATTATAATCATTATATTTTTTTTCAATCATTTTAATTGGACTTGTAAATATAAAACTTGATTTTATAGAATCTAATTTTATTTTATTTGAATTAATAATATTTAAAATTACATTTTTACTTCTTTCTATATAATTAGATAGTTTTTCTTCTTTTACTTCATATATACTCATAGGACTTTTTAAAATATAACTATCCATTATTTTATTTAAATATTTTTTATCAGTCTCTATTTTAGTTTTTATATTTTTTGTCATTCTTATTCTATATTGATTGATAAGTTTTTTTAATTCTTCTTTCGATGGAACTGATACTTCAGCTGCTCCTGTTGGAGTTGCTGCTCTATAATCCGCAACAAAATCAGCAATTGTAAAATCAATTTCATGACCTACAGCACTAATTACTGGTGTTTTACACTCAAATATTGCTCTTGCAACTATTTCTTCATTAAAAGCCCATAAATCTTCAAGTGATCCTCCACCTCTACCTACAATTAAAGTATCAAGATTATATGTATCTGCTACTTTAATATTTTTTACTATGTCATCTTTTGCTTCTTTACCTTGAACTAAAGATGGAAATAAAATTACTTCACAAAGTGGATATCTTCTATTAATAGTTGAAATAATATCTTTAATAGCCGCTCCAGTAGGCGCTGTAACAACACCTATTCTCTTTGGAATCTTTGGTATTTCTTTTTTATATTTTTGATCAAATAATCCTTCAGCTGCAAGTTGTTTTTTTAATTTTTCATATAATGCATAGAGATTACCAACACCATCTTCTGTCATATCAGTTACATATATTTGATAGTTACCAGTTTGTTCAAATACACTTATTCTTCCCTTTACTAGTACTTTCATTCCATCTACTGGTTCAAAATTTATATTTTTTGTACTACTTGCAAACATAATTGCATTAATTCTTGATTCTTCATCTTTAATAGTAAAATAAAAGTGACCTCTTGAATGATGTTTAAAATTTGATATCTCACCCTTTATATAAACAGTTTGAAGATTAACATCATTATCTATTTTATATTTAATATATCTTGTTAGAGCACCAACAGTGATATAATTATTATTCATTATCTTCTCCATGATATATACTATCAAGTACAGCATTAATCATACTTTTTACTTTTTCATCTGAATATTCATTAGCAAGTTCTACTGCTTCATTAATTGCTACTATTTCTGGAGTATCAGTATAAACTAGTTCATAAATACCCATTCTTAAAATAGCTTGATCAGTTTTACCAAGTCTATCAATTGTCCAATCTTTTAAATGTTTATTTGCAATTCTATCAATATCATTTTTATATTCAAGTACACCATTTACTATTTCATTTACAAAATCATTTTCTACAGGTACAGATTCTTTTATAACATCTTCTACCTTATAATCAATACGATTTGATTCATATAAAAATATTTGATATAAAATTGTCATTATTTTTTTTCTAAGTTCTGTTCTATTCATTTTTCTTCACCTATTTAATTTTATCATAAAAAAATAAAAAAAACTATCATATATATAGTTTTTTCATATACTTTTTGTAAGTATTTGTCTTTTTAGGATTTTTTATGTAGTATATATCAAGTATTATTGTAACTATAGATAATATTATAAGAATATATATTACATACATTTTAGTTAAATCAATGTCTCTGTTAAGTGTAAAATTTTCATTAGATAAAACAACATCATAATAATCACTATTATTTAATAGTTCTTTAATACTTTTTTTATTTCCATCAAATGATTCTATATTTAAATATACTTTATCTGTAATAATTGTATTATCTCTTAAAAAAATCATTACTTTTTTATTATCAAAATCTAATGTATATAGATTTAATTTTTTTTTATTTTTATTTTCTAAAGAATATACCTCTAGCTTTGCTTTTCTTAAATCAGCCCTAACATATCTTTCCTTATTTTTAATCGCATCCTCAAGTGATTTACTATTATTTATATTAACATATTCATTATTTAAAACTTTTAAATAATCTGAAGAGAAAAATATTAATGAAATTATACATAAAATAATCATTACTACACTTAGTATTAAACTTTCTTTCTTTTTTTTAATTACTTTTATTTCTATGTTACTCATATAACCACCTACTATAACAATAATAACACAAAAGGACTAGAAATATCTAGTCCATAAAGAATTTATAATAAAAATTATATGCAGAATAAATATCAAATTTACTAGTTACCTCATATGGTGCATGCATTGAAAGTACTCCAATACCTGCATCTACTACTTCTATTCCTTTATTTGCAAGTATATAAGCAATAGTTCCTCCACCACCCAAATCAATTTTACCTAGTGTTGATACTTGATATTTTATATTATTTTTTTCTAATATATTTCTTACATAAGCCATATATTCAGCATTTGCATCACTTGCGCCAGATTTACCTCTTGAACCTGTGTATTTATTTAAAACAATACCTCTTCCTAAGAATGATGCATTATTTATTTCTGATGCATTTTTATATATTGGATCATATCCAGCATCAACATCAGCAGATAACATTTTAGAATTATTATATACTTTATTTAATGCTCCTGGATAATTTTCATCCTTTTTATTTAATAGTTCATTTATAAACATATCAAATGTTTCAGAATACATTCCAGTATTTCCAACACTTCCTATTTCTTCTTTATCCGCTAAAATTGTTATACATGTTTTTTCTGGATTTTGAGTATTTAATATTGCTTCTAAATTGCAATAAGAACATACTTTATCATCTTGACCATATGCTGCAACCATTGATTTATCAAATCCTAAGCTTCTTGCTTTAAATGCTGGAACAATTTCAAGTTCAGAACTTAAAAAATCAGTTTCTTTTATTCCATATTTTTCATTTAGTAATGAAAGAATATTATATTTTATACTATCCTTTTCTTCATCAAATGGAATACTTCCAATTAATAAATCTAAGTTTTCTCCTTCAATTCCATCACCTAAGGTTTTCTTTTCTTGTTCTTTTGCTAAATGTGGAAGTAAATCAGTTATTGTAAATATTGGATCACTTTCATCTTCTCCAATATTAACTTCTACTTTTTCACCTGTTTTCTTTATAATAACACCATGAATTGAAAGTGGAATTGTAGTCCATTGATATTTTTTTATTCCACCATAATATTGTGTTTTAAAATATGCAAAACCATCGTCTTCATATATCGGATTAGGTTTTAAATCAAGCCTTGGTGAATCTATATGAGAACCTACTATATTTAGTCCATTAGATAAAACTTCTTTACCGATAACAGCAATATATACACATTTATTTCTATTAATATAATATACTTTATCACCAATATTTAAAGTACTTTTTTCTTCAATATTAATAAAACCATTATTATCAAGTAATTCTTTGGCATTTTTAGCAAATTCTCTTTCTGTTTTAGATTTATTTAAAAAATCCATATATCCTTCAGAAAATTCAAATACATTCTTTTTTTCTACTTCATTTAGGTTTAACCAACCTGTTTTCTTATTATTAATTATATCTTTTCTTTCCATTTTATCCTCCTACTATTATTATAGCATTTTTTAAGTAAAAAAAAGAAAGATTTTTGTCTTTCTAATTTTTTTCTAAATACCATTCGTAAATATCTATAGTTCCAACGCAATATTGTATTCTTGGATAAATACTTGCAATGCTATCAGATAAATTTAAATCAACTGTATATTCAAAGCTTTCACCATAACCTGGAAAGAATGTTTTTAAATTAGAACCCCAACTTGAAAGTGTTGTTGTATATCCTGGAAAGAAATGATAATAAGAAGAATCACCATCTATTCTTTTTCCTTTAATAATCATCTTTGTATATTTTTTAGGATTATATTCTTTTTTTAAAATCACAATACCATCAGAACCATAAGGTGAATATAATGAAATATAATTATCATGTGTTGTAACTGTCATACCATCAGTTATATAATCACTACTTTTTAATTCACTTAATAAGTCTGCTTTTTTTGACGACTCACCATTTTGTAGCATAGCATAATTTATTTCAGTAGTAATATTTGATAAATTTATTTCTGAATTTGGTAATGTAGTTAATTCTTTATTTTTATCGTATGTTATAATCAATTTTAATGTTTTACTTTCTTTAGAAAGTAATTCATCACCTTGTTCTACAGAATCATTTGTGTCAGCATAAACTAATTCTAACGAAATCTTATTACAATAATTAGATACATCTACATTATCTATAGATGTACATTCTCCTATATTTGATAAGGTTGTTTCTACCTCTGCATCTATATCTCCTTCATTTATTATATCAAATGTATAAACTATTTTATCTCCAGGCGCTAAAAATGTCCCATCAGTTATTGTCAAAACAGTTTTCTTTTCATTAAGTGTAGTATTACCTCCAGTTGCATGACCAGATGCTTGTGGCGATAAAACATTTGTAAAATGTATATTCCACTCTGATTTTTTTACTGAAGCAACACCATTTATATCTAAATTTTGTATCAAAATTGCATATGCCACTGTAAGTGTTATAACACATATAACCATTATAATTAAAATTATATTTTGTACCCTATCTTTCCCATAAAACTTCTCCTACCTATTATTCAAGTCTTATTATACATATAATTTTACTATTCATAATTATATTTTTCAAGCATTATTGATAAAATGAATATTGGTTTTACAAAAAAACATCTATTTCTAGATGTTTTACTTTTTTAACATACCTTTAAGTTCAAATAATTTATTAATTGCCTCAATTGGTGTCATTTCAAGTGGATTAATCTTTTCTAATTCTTCAACTACTTTATTTTCTTCTTTAGGTTCTTCTAAATCAAATGATATTTGAGTACTTGTTTCAGTAGTTTTAATATTATTACCATTTTTCTCATATTTAGAAAGAATTTCTTCTGCTCTTTTTATAAGTTCATCAGGTAATTTTGCAAGTTTTGCAACATGTACACCATAACTCTTATCAGCAGGTCCACTCATTATTTTATGAAGGAATGTAATATTACCATTTTCTTCTTTTGCAGATACATGTACATTTTTTAAGTGTTTATGATGTTTTTCCAAATCTGTTAATTCATGATAATGTGTTGAAAAGAATGTTTTTGCTCCAACTTTATCATGTATATATTCTATAATAGCAGCGGCTAAACTCATACCATCATAAGTTGATGTACCTCTACCTAGTTCATCAAATAATATTAAACTATTTTTTGTAGCACCTTCTATTGCACTATTTGCTTCCATCATTTCAACCATGAATGTTGATTCACCAGATACTAAATCATCACTGGCTCCTATTCTTGTAAATATTTTATCAAATATAGGAAGATTTGCTTCTTTAGCAGGTACAAAAGATCCTATTTGAGCCATTATTGCAATTATAGCCATTTCTCTCATATATGTTGATTTACCTGACATATTTGGTCCTGTTATTAAAAGAATTGTATCATCTTTATCCATTTTAACATCATTTGAAACAAATTCACCAGTTAATACCTTTTCAACTACTGGATGTCTTCCTTCAACAATATCAATTACATTATCATTATTAAGTTTTGGTCTTACATAATTATTTTCTTCTGCGACAACCGCTAAAGATGATAATACATCAATCTCACTTATAGTATGTGATAAATCTTGTATATAAGGTATTTTACTCTTTACAATATTTCTTATTTCAATAAATAAATCATATTCTAAATTAATAATTTTTTCTTCTGCTCCTAAAATAAGTGCTTCCTTTTCTTTTAATAAAGGTGTTATAAATCTTTCACAATTGGCAAGTGTTTGTTTTCTTTCATAACCATATTCTTCTTTTATATCTTTACATGCACCTTTACTAACTTCAATATAATAACCAAATATTCTATTATATCCTACCTTTAATGTTTTTATTCCAGTTCTATCTCTTTCTTCTTGTTCTAATTTAGATACAAAATCCTTATTACCTTTTCTAGAAGATTTTAATTCATCAAGTTCACTATTATATCCTTCTTTTATTAAATATCCTTCTTTTAATGTAATAGGAGCATCTTCATATATAGATTTTTCAAGTAAATCATATAAATCTCTAAACTCATTAATACTTTTATAATTAATTTTTTTTAATATTTCATTTATATTAGGTAATACTTTTAATGAATTTTTTAATTGTAATAAATCTCTTGCATTAGCAGAACCAAATGCTACTTTACCTGCAAGTCTATCAAGATCATATACATCATTTAAATATTCTCTTAATTCATCTTTTAAAATAAATTCTTTCATTAAAGTATCAATTATATCATATCTATGTTCTATCTTTTCTTTATCTATAATCGGATTTAATATATAGTTTTTAAGTTTTCTACTCCCCATTGCTGTTTTTGTTTTATCAAGTAACCATAAAAGTGAATATTTTTTTTCTTTTGTTCTTATGTTTTCAGTAAGTTCTAGATTTCTTTTAGTATGTATATTCATTCTTAAGAAAGAATCTTCTTTTACTATAATTGCATTTTGAAGATGTGATAAACTTCTTTTTTGTGTATTTTCTAAGTATGATAATAAATACTTTATTCCTTCTATTATCCTATCATCTTTTATATCTTTATAAACATTACTATAATCATTTATTAAATTTTTATTATTATAAAGTGAAATAGTTACATTATAATTTCTTTTTAAAGTATCAAGTACAATTTTATCAAAATCAGTATTAACAACTACTTCTTTTATATTTCTTTCAAGTACTTCATTGATTAATAAATCATTATCTCTTTCTTTTATAAACGAATAAACTTCACCTGTTGATATATCAGCATAACTAATTACATATGAATATTTTAAATCAAGTATTGCTCCTATAAAGTTATTTGATCCTTCATCTAGAAATTCACTATTCATTCTTGTTCCTGATGATATAATTTGTACTATATCTCTTTTTACAATACCTTTAGCGTTTTTAGGGTCTTCTGTTTGTTCACATATCGCAACTTTATAACCTTTATCTACTAATTTTTCTATATATATATTTGCTGCATGATAAGGTATTCCGCACATTGGAACTCTTTCTTCTAGTCCACATGATTTACCTGTTAGAGTAAGTTCTAACTCTCTTGACGCTGTAACAGCATCATCAAAAAACATCTCATAAAAGTCACCAAGTCTAAAAAATAGTATATTATCAAGATTTTCATCCTTTATTTCTAAATACTGTTTCATCATTGGAGTAATTTTACTTCTGTCTACTTCTTCTCTTGTCATATACTTCACCTACTAGTCATTATTATAACAAATTTTGGAAATAAAAAAAATAGAAAACTTAATTTTCTACTTTAATTTATCTATGTTTTCTTGGTAATCATTACTATTTGTTATAAAACTACCAGATACAACAATATCAGCATAATCTTTAACAAAATTAATAGTATCAGAGTTTATTCCACCATCTACTTCAATCTCATAATTATATTTATATTTATTTTCTTTTAAGTACATTAATTTTGGAATAACACTTTCCATAAATTTTTGTCCACCTTTTCCAGGAACAACACTCATTATAAGTACTCTATCAATTTTATCTAAATATGGATAAATAGTACTTAAATCTGTATCTGGATTAATAGCTAAACCTACTTTTATATTTTTTTCTTTAATTAAATAAATATATTTTTCTATGTCATTATTTTCAATATGAAATGTAATATTATATGGATTAATACCTATATATTCACCTATAATTTCTCTTAGGTTAGTACTCATAATATGAACATCTATTTTTTTATTACATAACTCTTTTATTTCTTTTGAATCATTTAATGAAAAGGATGATGACACTGTAAAACTACTATCCATTACATCTAAATGTAAGTAATCAGCATCTGTTTTATTTATTTTTTCTATAGATTCTTTATAATTATCTTTTTCACTTAATATTGAAACAGCAACTTTCAAAAATAATCACCTTTCCTTTTCTTCAATGAATTTTACGTAATTTTCATATCTACTTTTTAAAATTATATTTTCTTTTACTTTCCTTTTTATTTCACAATCATCTTCATTAACATGCATACAATCCCTATATTTACATTCATCTTTGTATTCATTAAATTCTATAAAATTATCTCTAATATCTTCTTTTGTCATATTTATAAAACTAAGTGACGAAAACCCTGGAGTATCCGCAACAAAACCACCTGCTAAATCATATAATTCACTATGTCTTGTTGTATGTTTCCCTCTTCCAAGTGCTTTACTTATTTCATTTGTTTTTAAATTCATAGATTCTTCTAGTTTATTTATTAAAGATGATTTACCAACACCTGTTTGACCAGTTAGTATTGATACTTTATCTTTAAATATTTCTCTAATTTTATCTATTTCTGTATTAATAAATACACTATAACCAATACTTTTATAATAATTAATTATTTCATCTATTTCTTTTGTATCATCTAATAAATCATATTTAGAAATACATATAACAGGAGTAATATTATTATATTCAATTATATCTATCATTTTATCTAATAAGTTTGATGAAAATGATGGTTCTTTTGCACTAGTTACTATAAGTGCAATATCTATATTAGCAACTGGTGGTCTTATTAGTTCATTTTTTCTTTTATGTATATCTGTAATTATTTTTTTATTATTATCTACTTCTACAATATCACCAACAAGAGGAGATATTTTTTTATTTCTAAATACACCTCTTGCTTTGCATATATCTTCATTTCCATCATTATATCTTACTGTATAATCATTACTTAATACTCTTGTTATTCTTCCTATCATTAATTATTGTTTCCTTCCTCATATGGAACCATTCCATCGTCAGTATTTGTATGGTCTGAACCTGCTTCTGTTTCTGATTTTTTAGTTACTTTTATTTTTAAATTAACTCTTTCAGCAATTATAGATCCTGCTGGTCTACTTTGATATGTAATTGTACCTGCATCTTTTTCATCATCTACAACTTCTTCTACTTCTAAAGTAAGTCCATATTCATCACAAAATTCTTTTACTTCATCTAAAGTGTATCCTTCTTTTACAAAATCTGGATATTCTTTATCTATTTTTGGAATATATAAAGTAATTGTGTCACCTTTTACTAAAGTAGAATCTTTTTTAGCAGATTGATCAATTATTAAATCTTCTTTACCTTTATATTTACTTTTATCATCTACTGCTTTCTTTTCAATACTTACAGTAATTCCTTTTACTTCAAGACTAGCCTGAACTTTATTATAATCTTTACCAGTATAATCCTCTATTTTAATCTTTTCACTACCTAATGACTTATAAATCGTTATTGTTGCACCTTTTTTTACTGTTTCTCTAGCACTAGGAGATGTTTTAGAAACCTTTCCTTTATCTACTTCATCAGTATAATCATCTTTTACTTTAGTCGCTACTACAAATCCTGCCTTTTCAAGTTCTTTAGTTGCATTTCTAACAGAAAGACCACTTACATCAGGAACTTTTACATCTGGTGTTTTAAATACCGTTGGTATTATAACTACTATAAGTAAGAATAAAACTATAATTGCAGAACATACACCTATAAGTATTTTTGTACCCTTACTTAATTTTTTCTTTTCTTCTTCCTCAACCTCTGTTACAATTGGTTTTTCTTCAGGAATACCTTTTTCTTTATTTACTTTAAGTTCATCTTTTAAAGTATCTAGTACCTTAGTTTCATCTAAGTCATCTTCTGGATACTTAAATACAAATCTTTTTTCGTTTGCTCTATCTTTATCAAGTGCTGTTTTTAAGTCATCATGTAATTCACGAACATTATTATATCTATTTTTTGGATTTTTAGCAGTTGCTTTAAATATTATATTTTCAACTGATTGTGGTACTTTTGGATTTATTTTTCTAATACTTGGCATTGGATCTTTTATATGTTTAAGTGCTATTTCAACTGCTGTTTCACCTCTAAAAGGCATTGTACCTGCAAGCATCTCATAAAATAATATACCTAATGAATATATATCACTTTTAATAGTTGATCCTTTACCTGCAGCTTGTTCTGGTGGTAAATAATGAACTGAACCCATTACTGAATTTGTTTGTGTTAAATCAGATGCATTTATTGCCATTGCAATACCAAAGTCTGTTATTTTTACCATACCATCTTCAAGTATCATAATATTTTGTGGTTTTATATCTCTATGAATTATATATGAATCATGTGCGTGTGCAAGTCCATCTGTTAACTGAAGCATAATATCTATTGCTTCTGGTACTGTTAAATGTCCTCTTTTTTTAATTAATTGTTTTAATGTTTGTCCATCAATATATTCCATTACAATATAAAAGTTACCATTATCTTCACCTACATCATACATCTCAACTATATTAGGATGTGACAAGCTGGATGCTGATAATGCTTCTCTTTGAAATCTTCTAACAAATTTTTCATCATCAGCAAGATCTCCTCTTAATACTTTAACCGCAACATTTCTTTCTAAAATAGTGTCATAGGCAAGATAAACATTTGCCATTCCACCTTCACCAATTAATTTTATAATTTCATATCTATCGTTAATTTTATCACCTTTAGAAAACATTATAATTCTCCTTCCTCATCATTATACATAAGACAAGCAATAGAAATATTGTCTGTTCCCCCTCTAACATTACTCTTTCTAATTAATCTTGTAACTCTTTCTTCTAAAGAACCAGGTCCCGCAAGTACTTTTTCAATTTGTGTTTGATTAAGCATTGAAGTAAGTCCATCACTACATAAAAATACACCTTCAATTTCTTCATCTACAACATCAAATATATCTACTTCTGCAGGATTATTTGCACCAAGCGCTCTCATTAAAATATTCTTTTTAGGATGATTTTGTGCTTCTTCTTCTGTAAGTTCACCAGACGCAACTAATAAATTTACAAGTGTATGATCTTTAGTTACTTTATATAATTTTGAATTTTTAATAACAAAACCAGATGAATCACCAACATTACCAAAAAGTAAGTAATCTTTTGTATAAAGTGCGATTACAAAAGTTGTTCCCATTCCTTTACTTTCTTCATGAAGTGCAGTATATGAGAATATTGAATTATTTATTTCAGCAACTTCTTCTCTAATCCAGTTAATTGCTTTTTCCTTACTGCCTAAACTTTCTAGTGAATTAAATTTACTTGTAATATGATTTATTGCCATACTAGAAGCAACTTCACCTGCTTTATGACCTCCCATACCATCTGCAACTGCTAGTAGATATTCATTATTTGCATTTTTAAGTATGGTTACACTATCTTCATTATGATCTCTTACTCTACCAGTATCAGTTAAGAAAAACGATTTCATTTATTTTCCTCCTCTATCTTAGATCTTAATTGTCCGCATGCAGCAGATACTTTTGATCCAAATTCCCTTCTTATTGTTACATTTATATTATTCTCTTTTAGTATACCACAAAATCTTGTTATTTGAGAAGATAAAGAACGTTTAAATCCTATATTATTTGTTTCATTATATGGAATAATATTTACATAACAATTTATTCCTTTTAAAAGATTAGCAAGTTCTTTAGCACACTCATCTGTATCATTAATATCTTTAAGCATTATATACTCGAACGTCACTCTTCTATTTGTTAATTTTAAATATTCTTTAACACTTTCTATAAGTTCATTTATATCATATGCTTTATTTATCTTCATAATTTTATTTCTAATTTCATTATTAGGTGCATGCAGGCTAATCGCAAGATTTACACCTAATCCTTCTTTAGCAAATTCTTTTATTTTAGGAACTATACCTGATGTACTAACAGTAATATGTCTAATTCCTATCGCAAGAGCGTATGCATCATTTATTATATTAATAAAATCCATTACATTATCATAATTATCAAATGGTTCACCTATTCCCATAATAACTACATGGCTTATTCTGTCTTTTATATCTTCTTCTACTTTTAACACTTGAAGAAGCATTTCATCAGAAGTTAAATTTCTTACTTTTTTTAGTCTACCACTTTCACAAAAAGCACATCCCATATTACATCCTATTTGCGATGATACACATATGCTTTTTCCATAATCATGTTCCATAAGTACTGCTTCTATCTTATTTCCATCAGATAGTTCAAATAGATATTTTTTAACAAGTTCATCTTCTTCTTTTGTAACGATTTTTATATTATTAAAATAAAAATCTTGTTTTAAAAGTTCTATTGTTTCTTTTTTTATATTACTCATTTCGTCAAATGATTTAGCTCTTTTTCTATATACCCACTCAAATATTTGAGTAGCTCTAAATTTTTTATCACCCTTATTTACGAAGTATTCTTCTAATTTACTTCTTGTGATTCCATATATACTTTTCATTATTTTTTCACCAACTCACTAATAAATTATATCATTTTAATTATATAAATAAAAGAATAACAAATAATTTTACATATATTTATATTTTTATATAGTAAAGAAAAAGTAAAGCAACCATTGCTTTACAAATTAATATTTAAGTTTTAATGTATATGGAGTTTCTTGTTTTAACATTTCTTTCATGTATTTTGATAAGTTATCTTTACACTCATCTATAAGACTACTTATATCAACATCAATAAGAACATTATTAGAAGAAAGTATGTAAAGACCTATCTTTCTTAAATTAGGCGCTATAAATTTCTCAAGCCATCTATTATATTTCAAGAAATTATCTCCAACTTCTTCTAAATAAAGCGATTCAAATTCTGTTAATGAATTATTTAATTCTAGTACATTATTACCAATTTTAACCACTCTAGGTGCATATAATTCTTTAAGATTATTGTTATGTTGTAATGTACCAGATTTTAATTCAATAACATTTGGAATAATTAATTTTTCTAGCATTTGATTTTGTTTTAAAAAATTACTACCTATGTTAATAGTGCTAGGTAAATATAATTCATTGATTAGCCCATTATTCTCTAAGAAATTATCACCTATTTTTTCGGCAAGAGGAATTTCTAATGTTCTAACAATTTGATTAGAATCAAAAAAATTATTACCTATACTTTTTACACTTGGCATAAATACTTCCATAACAGAATTATTACGAAACATAAAACTATTACCTACTATTTCTACTTTTGGAATATATATTTTTTTTAATTTTGGATTATTATTTTGAAACATAAAACCATTGCCAATTTTTTCAACGTTAAGAAATGAAACTTCTTCAATATTATTATTAGATTCTAAAAAGTTATTACCAATAACCTTAACATTATCCATTGATATCTTTGATAAACTTTTATTTTTACTTAAAAAATTATTACCTACTTCTATTACATTATTTAAATATAATTTATCAATATACTTAGTCATTGATAAATAATCACCCGATACATTTTTTAAAGTTTCATTATCTACCTCTATTATTCTATCATTTAAATCGAGTTTAATAATCATATTACCTTCTTCACCGATAATTACAATAGTTTTGGTTAAACCATTTTTTAAAACATCAATTTTTTTAATATTTTTTATACTTGAAACAAATGAATCATTTATACTTTCATCATATAATGTTATTTTCTTATCTTTCATATCTAATATAAAATAATCCATAACTATATATCTTTCTTTTGGAAGTTTTTTTACTTCAAAGTTATCAATAATTACATTATCTGTACAATAATACACATTATTTATTTCATAATTATATTTATAAAATTTTCCATCTTTTCCTCTTACATAATTTTTCATTTCAAAATTAACACTGGGATTAAATTGCTTAAGCCCATATATATTTTCAAAACTTTTTGTAAGTCCTGGTGCAATATTTTCAAGATTATTTCTATATGTAGCATCTGGATTACCTTCTAAAAGTGCATGATTATATCTATTTTTAATTGATAAAGTATGTGTTTCATCTCTTGTAAATTGTATACTCATAACAGATGTACCATATTCATCTTCTCTAATAGGATTTTTAAATTTTTCTCTTTTTATTTCATCTACATTCTTTTTAACAACAAAAAATACATAACATTTATCTAATCTTTTATCATTAAATGTACATAATTCTTCTCCTCTAGCATAATATTTTTTAAATTTTTTAATATCTTCTTCAGTTTCACATTCATAAAAGTCATAACCTATTTCTTCAAATAATTCTTTAGGAGTTTTCTTACTATTTTCTATAACTTCATCTTTATTTAAAAAACCATATATAAACATTTTAAATTCTTTTTCTAAATGTTCTTTCTTTATATCGTCATAAAGCATTTTGGAAGGATTAAAATTATCTAAGAAAATGCCTGATAAAAGACCTTTTTCTTCAAGTAAAGTTGGAAATAATTCTCTAGATAGTTTCATCATGTTTTCACCGAATTTTTTCTTTATTATTTTTAAATCATAATTCATTTTATTTTTCCCTCCTTTACACGCGGATATATATTATAACATATTATTTTATAAAAAAAGAAAAAATCATTTGATTTTTTCTTAGTTCAGATCATCTATCATTTTTGATACATCTTTACCGGCTTTACTAACCTTTTTAGCTATTTTATTTAAGTTACCAGATTTATATTGGTCATACATATAAACTGCTCCAGCACCCATACCGGCTCCAAGTACCATCATGCCTAGTGTTTTTTTCATTTGTTTCACCTCTTTAATAATCTGATTTTGGCAAAATATAATGCCATTTATATTATTTACTAAAGAGAATTAAATATTCATTAAATATGATAATAATCTATCTTTTAATTTAGTTTTTCTTTCATAAACATTTTCATTATTAACTGCATAGACAAAAGATGATGGATCACCAATAATAGTTAGATTATTTCTTGCTCTTGTTACTGCAGTATAAATTATTTTTTTATAAAGCATAATTCTGTATGAAAAGATTATTGGTAAAATAACAAGTTTAAATTCACTACCTTGTGCTTTATGAATACTTATAGCGTATCCATGTTTAATTTTAATGAAATCCTTTGGTGTATACTTTACAATATTACCATCAAAATCTACAGTTATTGTACTTCCAGTAATATCCATAATATAACCAATATCACCATTAAATACATTATTATCAGGATCATTTTCAAGTTGTAAAATTTTATCATTTTCTCTATAGATTACATCTTTTGATACAATACTATTTTGTCCTCTATCAGGATTAAATATACTCTGAAGTAATTTATTTAAATTATCTATACCATTTTCACCTTTATACATTGGCGCTAAAAGTTGTATATCATCAGATGAATATCCTTTTTTTATTGCCATTAAACATACTTTTTCAATATATTTTTTTAAATTAGATGCATTTGCCTCTATAAAACTATAATCTTCTTTTTTAGTTAAAAAGTCTTCACTTAAATCATTTTTCTTTATTTCTGAAGCAAGAGTTGCTATATAAGAATTTTCATCTTGTCTATAAAGTTCATTTAAAAAAGTTACATTAATCATATCACTATCAATTAAATCTTTTAATACTTTACCAGGTCCAACGCTTTCAAGCTGATTATAATCACCTATCATAACTATTTTTATATTTTTACTAAGACCTTTAAATAAATTATCAAGTAAGTTAACATCAATCATACTTACCTCATCTATTATTACAAATTCTGCATTAGATTTATTACTTTCATTTACTAAAAACTTATTAGATTCTTTATTCCATTTTAAAAACCTATGTATTGTATACGCTGGAAGAAGACATGATTCACTCATTCTTTTAGCTGCCCTTCCAGTTGGCGCAAGTAATATAAGTTTACTAGTAAGTTCATCATAACTATATTTATGTAGTCTTCTATAAAGTTCTACAATTGCTTTTATTATAGTTGTTTTACCTGTTCCTGGTCCACCTGTTATTATACTGAAATTTTTTTCATAAGCATTTTTAATTGCTAAAATTTGTTTTTCATTATAAGAAACACCAAAATAATTTTCAAGTGACTCAATTTCTTTTTCGATTTTTTTATACTTTGTATCATTTTTATTTGTTAAATGATAAATTGTATTTGCTATATTATTTTCTGAATCAAAATATTCTTTTAAGTAATATTCGTCTTCTTCAATTTTTATTTTACCCGTATTTGCAATTTCTATTAAAATATCATAAAATTCATCTTTACTAAATTCATAGTCAAGTAGCTTAATAACTCCATCATATATTTCATCAAAGTAAAGAAATGTATCTCCATTTTTAAAACATAAATCGTTCATTACATATATAACAAGTGCCATAATTCTTCTTCCATCTAAATCACTTATATTAAGATTTTTACGAACTAATTCTATTTTAGCAAAATTTATTTCATCAATATCATCTATTATGGCATATACATCTTCTTCTATTATATATTTTGTCATTTCTTTATAATTATTATATATAAGCATTGAATCTTTCATAGAAAAGCCTATTGAAGTAAGATATATAATTGTATCATAACTTTCATTATACTTACTTAATATATCATGTATATTTTTTGCTTTTGCTTCTTTCATATTTGGTACAAGTAAAAGGTTAGAATAATCTTCCATTATTAGATTTAATGTATCATCACCTAAAGTATTTACTATTTGTTTAGCACTTTTTTCACCTACTCCAGGAAATAAATCACTTGATAAAAAATCAATAATTGCATCTTTTCCCTCCGGTTTAACTCTTTCATATTCATTTACTTTATATTGAAGTCCATATTTTGGATTATCTACAAGTTCACCATAAAACATGTATTTTTCATCTATAGTAAGTTCATGAAAATACCCAGTAAATGTTATAGTTGAACCAATATATTCTTCTAAATCAGCAGTATTTGTATCACTAACTTTAAATAAACCTATTATATAATTTTGATCTGACTTAAATATAATCTTTTTAAATGTTCCTTTTATATAGTCTTTCATATTTAACCTCACTAAACATAATTATATCAAAAAAAGGTACATTTTTTAAGTACCTTATTATATTTTATAAACATATTTTTTATGTTTTAATATACTATCTTTTTTATTAGTTTCTACTTCATTTAAATGCATATGAAAGTTTTCCATAGTTCCATATTTTTCAAATATAATTGATTCATCAACATATAATGCATATCTATCAATAAATTCTGTATCATTTAAACTTAATATAGCACTTTTTAAAGCCTTTTTATTTTCTTCACTTAAACCCTTGATATATTTTGCAAATACATATATGTATCTCGAATTTTCCATATTACAAACAGCATTTACTAAAGTCTTTTTATTTTCTTCGCTTAAATTTTTAGTAACATAAGTAAACCAATATATATAAGTAAAATTATTAGAACTACATATTTTTTTAACAAGTATATCAAGTTCTTCACTATTAAGTTCAGAATCAAAATCCATTACATAACGTATTATGTCATCAGTTTTAAAAAATTTACATACAAATTTCGTAACCAATTTCATAATATCATCTCTTTCTTGCAAATTATTATATAATAAAAAACTTATTAATTCAAGAAAAAAAGATTACGTTTTGTAACCTCTTAAACCTGTACTTCTTCTTTTATAAGTCCACCCATAAATTCATCATTTATATAATCATTTAATTTAACCATTACTAGATTATGTAAAAGACTTTCATCACCTTTAAATTTAACTTTACCATAGTTTGATAAATGACCAATTAAATATCCATCTAAATATGTTTCAACTAATACTTCTAAAGATTTACCTATAAAATTTTTATAGTATTCATTTTTTAATTCTTCACTTACTTCAATTAATTCTTTTACTCTTTGCTTTTTAACATTTCCATCTATTTGATTTTTCATAATTGCAGCTGGTGTACCTTCTCTTTTTGAATATGGAAATACATGAAGTTCAGTAAATTTAATTTTCTTAATATTTTCTTTTGTTATATTAAAATCTTCATCTGTTTCACCTGGAAAACCTACTATAACATCACTTGTTATTGCTATATCTTTTCTAATACTTCTAATTTGATTTATTTTATTAATAAAATACTGCATATCATATTTTCTATTCATTGCTTTTAAAATCTTATCACAACCACTTTGAAGAGGAATATGAATATGATTAACTATTTTTTTACTTGTTTTAAGTACATCCATAAATTTATCTGTTAATTCTGTTATTTCAATTGATGATATTCTAATTCTTTCTAAACCATCTATTTGTTCTAACTCTAAAAGTAAGTCACTAAAATCATATTCTTTTAAATCTTGACCATAATGACCTGTATGTATTCCAGTTAATACAACTTCTTTATAACCATTTTTAACAAGTGCTTTTATTTCACTAATTACATTTTCTTTTTTCTTACTTCTTACATTACCTCTTGTATATGGAATTATACAATATGAACAAAAGTTATTACATCCATCTTGAATCTTAACAAATGCTCTTGTATGATTTTCAAATTTATCTAAATACATATCTTCAAAAGATGTATGAAATAAATCATAAATATTTTCTATTTTTTTATTATCCTTTATATATTCTTCTACTAAGTCTACTATTTTATTTTTATCTTTATTACCTATAATTATTGAAACACCATCTATATCTTCTATTACTTTTGAATTAACCTGAGCATAGCAACCCATCGCAACAACAACAGCATTCTTATTTTTATTACATGCACTTCTAAGCATTTTCCTACTTTTTTGATCACTTGCATTAGTAACAGAACAAGTATTTACTACATAAACATCTGCATAATCATCAAAAGATACTATCTCATAACCTCTTTTTTTAAATTCATTAATTGCGTATTCTGTTTCATATGCATTAACTTTACAACCTAATGAACAAAATCCAACTTTCATAATATACCTCCTTAAAACAAAAACAGTAAATAATTACTGTTTTATGATATCATAACTTTTTAATTAGTCAAGATTATTTCTAAATGTTTTTAAGTTTCCTAAAAACTCATTTTCTCTTTCTTCTTCACTTTTAGTTTCATCTAATTTAAACTCTTCTAAATCAATAAAATTTTCGTTAATATCGTCATTTTTCTTAACACCATATATTGGTGAAACTATTTGAGATGCTTTAAATGTTCCAGCATATTCTCCTTTTTTATTAATAAATGGTTCCTGTTTTTTTTCTGTTTTAATAACCTTAACAGGCTCTTTCTTTTCTTCTGCTTTTGTTTCCGCTCTATAAATTATTTTTTTAGCACCTGCTCTTTTAACAAGTTCATCATAACTTATAATCGCATCTTTTTCTTGTTCTTCTTCAAAATTAGTTAAATCAATAGGTTCTTGTTCTAATGTATTTTCAATTAATTTTGATATTTCTTCAATACTACTTGGTTTTGTAACAATTACTTCTTCTTTTGGTTCTTCTATTTCTAAAGATTCTATTTCTTCTTCATCTAATTTTTCTATAATTTCTGGAGTTTTTTTCTTTTCTTCTTTAACTATTAGTTTTGGCATTTCTTTTTTTGTTTCAACCGCTTTTGTTGACGCAATAGGTGCTTCCACATTATCTTCTTCTTTTATTAAATCTGAATATCTTTTAATATTTCTGTTTTCCATATCATATTTGTTATTTTTCTTTTTAGTTATAAGATTAATAACTGTAATACTTATAAGCATTAAAAATACAAGCACAATCAAAAATAATAATATTTGACTGCTTTTATCCATATCCGAAAATTTAAATAATATTGAACTCATATTTTTCATAATGCCACCTCATAATTTATTAAACTCATAATATACATAGGAACTGTTTCAGTTCTTAAAATCAAATTACCTAAAGTAACTGGAATAAACCCATTTTTTTCTAATTTTTCTTCTTCAGAAATAGTAAGGCCCCCTTCAGGACCAACCACTATGATAATTCTATCACAATTTGTCGAATTTTGTAACACATTTTTAATAGTTTTTTCATTTTCTTTTGTTGAGCATGTAAGTTTTAAATCATAATCCAATTTTGATACTTCATCAATAGACATAATACCTTTAATAATAGGCTTAATATTTCTATAAGATTGTTCTGCTGCTTCCTTTGTAATTGTATTCCATCTCTCTATTTTCTTATTTTCTTTTCCATCAATTTTTATTTTACTTCTATCAGAGCTTACAAGTATAAAATCATATATACCAAGTTCTGTACACTTTTGTAAAATAAAATCAAGTTTCTTTTCATTTACTAAAGAAACTGCTATTGTTACCTTTACAGGAAGTTCATTATTTACATCAATAATATCTTTTACACTATAACTTACATCTTTTTTGGATATATCATTTATCTCACACAAATAAACTTTTTCATCATATACAATTTCTATTTTGTCATTTATTTTCATCCTCATTACATTTATTATATGATGTTTATCTTTATCACTAATATTTAAATCTTTATCTACTGCAAAATATCTCTGCATATTTATCACCATTTTCATTATAAATTAGAAAAAAATAATATACAATGAATTTTACGAACATTTATGTTTCTTTACAAAATTTTACTAGTAAAAAATGTCATATTTTGGTATACTAATATTGTTAAGGAGAATGATATATGGATAATAATGATTTTATGGAATATAATCCTAGCCCATTTTCAAATGGATTTAGTATGCTTAATACTTATGCTGAAGACTTAAGTAAAAAAGAATATGTTACTAATCCCGCTATTGCTAGAGAAGAAGAAATAAAAAAATTAATACTTGTATTACTTAGTCCTGAAAAGTCTGCTGTTTTAACAGGTAAACCAGGTATAGGTAAAACTGCTATTGTTGAAGGATTAAATTATTTAATTCAAAGAAAAGAAGTACCTAATGCACTTCTTAATTCAAAGATTTATAAAATAAATACTTCTTCTTTGCTTGGAACATACACTAGTGATGGTGTTGAAGATTCTAAACTTCAACTTTTAATTAATGAAATAATGGGTAAAAAAGATATAATTCTATTTATTGATGAAATACATACACTTGTTACAGCATCAAAAAATGGTGATGTTGACTTTCTAAATATGTTAAAACCTGGTCTTGATAGAGGTGAAATAAAAATAATTGGTGCGACTACTACTCAAGAGTTTGAAGAAAACTTACTTAAAGATAAAGCATTCTTAAGACGTTTTGAAAGAATAGAAGTTGCTGAACCAGATCAAGAAACAACTGTAAAGATTCTTATAGGAACAACAAAGAAAATTGAAAAATCAACTGGTGTTAGATGGCCATATACTAATTGGGTCTTAGAAAATGTATGTAAATTTATAGTTGATATGACAAGTGAATATAAAAGAGTTTATGAAAATAATTCAAGATACCCAGATGTTTCACTAGCACTTTTATCAAAATGCTTTACATATGCTAGATTTGAAAACTCAGATATAGTTACATTTAAACATATATATGCCGCAATAAAAAATTGTAATAGTGTATATCCTGATGTAGTACAAAAAGAATTAGTAAAATTTAAAGAAACATTTAAAGAATTTTTAGAAAAAGAAAAGGTAGAACTTTAATTTAAGTTTTACCTTTTTAATATTCTATATTTGTTTTTGATACTTCTATTGCTGGTCGAACACCAATGTCACCATCAATTGAAACAGAATTATAGCCTATGAAACGATAACGTCCGCTCACAAACCAAGCATCCTCAGAGCTATCAGAACGAGCGTTCTCAAGCCACCATGCCCATGCACCATTATTATCACTAGAAAATTTTGTATTTTCTAATAAAAATGTGAAGTTATCTAATTCGCCTTCTAAATATGTAGGTATATTATTTAACATTGTTGTTTGTTTTATTTCTTGCATCGTTAGTAATCTTGCCGCATATACTTCATAACTAAAATTACTTGGTAGTGTTCCACCTGTTGTTGTATTACTTCCTGTATTTGTTGTTATTGATCTTACATTGTTTGTTAAACGAACATTACTCCATTGAACTGTTGTTGGTAATTGTTCTATTGCTGTTCTTGGTCCGTGAAAGTTTTCTACTGAATTATCATATGCATATGTAGTTTTATTACTTGAATTTCCTGAGCTTACATTATTATAATATATTAATACAGTTGTATTATCTATATCTGTTACATAATAAAACCTTTCTGTACTTGGATCATATACTCCATCACCATTTACGTCACAATCAAACGCATCACCACTATTTAATAAACCTTTTGTTCCTAAATTACCATATGTAATTGTAGTTGTTCCTTTTGAACCACTATTTGTGTATCCTGCACCGGAACAATAATATTGTGAATCTGTTTGTGTACATTCTTCTGTATGAAGTACTGTAGCTCTTTTACATATTGCCTTTTTTGTATCACCTTTACTAATGCTATTACCATCAAATTTTAATGTATCATCACTAAATGTATTATTACAATATTTAATGCTTCCTGATATTTTATCTTTATTTTTTATTTCAAGTGCTTTTGCATTACCAGTTGTTTGATCATCAAAGTTGAATAAATAACATTCATCTGTTTCTTTTGTAAATACTGGTCCTGTTAAATCACTTGCTGCTACTTGTGTTTTAATCGCATCTTTTACAAGTTTAATGCTACTACTTGCTGCA
>OLWB01000360.1_pt1 | contig 48427 bp, 40 predicted proteins | sample 1673331 | NCBI WGS metagenome assembly OLWB01 (sample SAMEA3178943, study PRJEB25190) | human gut metagenome | biome: human gut; feature: human-associated habitat; material: faeces | place: Austria | collected 2013
TAAGACGCCTCCCGAATGGAGATATAGCCCTTGATCCCGTTCATACCGCACCTCCACATGGATAATACTCAACACGATACATTATATACGAATATCCGAATAAAAGCAAGCCCACACGGACGTTGGGACGCAGAATCTCTCCCACGTCCTCATATCTATCTGGCTTTATCTTCTCTTACCTTTGATACTTCCTTATGTGGCGCTTCCTGCTTCACCTCATCCGCACCTCTAGCCTCAAATGCATCTGCATTATACTGATACTCCTGTGGTTCAGCGACCATCGGCGAATATACAATCTCTGCTTCTACTCGCTCAGCTTCTGCCCTCTCCGGCTCTGTCTGTTCCTGTGCTTTCGCATTTTCCATATGCTTTTCCTTATCAAGCTGCACATTCATAGCCAGATTATCCAACTTATCAATCGAAGCGTCCAGATGAAGCTTCATTGATACAAGCATCTTTTTCACTGCTTTCATAGGTGCAAGCACTGCCTTTGTAACTCCTGTGACAAATACCTGAAAGATTGTTTTCATCATTGACCAACCATGATCAATGCCGATTACTTCTAACTTGTTATTCATGTTCCTTTCACTCCTTTTCTGTATTGTCTGCATTATTGTTTTGCAAAATTTCATATAATTACCCACACCCTTTCAAGTGCTCGGTTTTGTCAGATGCAGGAATATCATCAGACCTGCCATAAAAATGCTTTTTCATTAATTCCTCATACAGTTCATCACTCTCTGCCTTAACTTTCATAAGACAGTAGAGAACCACTGTACTAATAATGATTACGAACCAAATTAACACCTTGCCCATTCGACCACTCCTCTCAAATAAAAAGAGGACCAAACCAGCTGATGGAATATTCCATCTTAAATGCTAATTTAGTCCTCACTAAATGTTTTGATATAAAATTGTACCTAATCTAAGCGCACAGATTCACTCTCAGACTGATTGTGGACATCTGTGATACTGACTTGGATTTTCGGTTTTGATATAACAGCGCTGCCTTATCTACCGCTAAATTGGTATAAAAATAAGGACTAAATTAGGCATAACCCCTTGATTTTACTGGGTTTCATCTAACTTGGTCCTATTATAACTCAAACACCAGTCTCCCAGTGCTTTTACTCAACTACAAGCTAGCTCAGATCCTCGCCGTTGGTCTCGATGACCTTCTTGTACCAGTAGAAGGAATCCTTTCTGTATCTCGCAAGATCCTTCATGTCGAATTCATCTCTGTTGACATATATAAATCCGTATCTCTTGGTGATTCCCTCGTGAGTTGACACGAGGTCGATCGCTGACCATGGGCAGTAACCCATCATCTCTGCACCCTCGTCTGCTGCCAGCTTAATCTGCTCTATATGCTTTCTTAAGTACTCTATACGATAGTCGTCGTGTACCCTGCCGTCCTCTGTAAGCTTGTCATATGCGCCAAGACCATTTTCTGTCACAATCATAGGAAGGTGATATCTGCTGTACATCTCTCTTATAGTTGCCCTGAAGCCGTCAGGGTCTATCTCCCAGCCAAACTCTGTGCGGAGAAGATTTGGATTTGGATACGCCTTGTATACCCCCGGCTCAATACCGGCTGATTGCTGATCCTTTTTTTCTGAGTCCGTCACAGCAACCGGGCTGTCATCCCACTCAACCGTTGCAGTGTTATAATAATTGAAACCTATAAAATCAGGCTTTGCCTGCGCCATGATATCCATATCTCCAGCCTCAATAACAGGGATAGCGTCATGCTCTTCAAGGAACTTCCACACCAGGTCGTTGTATCTTCCATACACTGCCATATCAAGGTAAAGCCAGTTTCTTATCGCGTTGAAGTTCTGTGCTGCCAGGACATCCTTCGGCTTACATGTGGCAGGATATACCAGTGAAATATTTGGTGCAGGACCAATCTTTGCACCAGGACACATCTCATGGAGAAGCTTCATGGCCTTTGCCTGAGCAAGGAGCATGTGGTGATTCTCCTGATAAAGCTTCTTGTATTTATTTGTCACGCCCTCCATGTTGCAGGTTCCGATCACGTCACCCACAAGTGTGAGCATGTTCTGCTCATTGATAGTCAGCCAGTACTTTACTCTGTCGCCATAATTTGTGTAGAGAAGCTTTGCAAATTCAACAAACTCGTCAACACTCTCTCTTCTCGACCAGCCACCTTTTTTCTCAAGAGCCGCAGGAAGATCAAAATGGAACATTGTGACAAGCGGCTCGATTCCGTACTTGAGGCACTCATTTATCACATTGTTGTAGAAGTCAATTCCCTCCTGGTTGACTCTGCCGGTTCCCTCTGGGAGGACTCTGCTCCACGCGATGGAGAATCTGAATGTCTTGAATCCCATCTCAGCCATGAGGGCTATGTCCTCTGCATATCTGTGATAAAAATCAGCACACACATCCAGCTCACTTGTTCCCGCTGGAACTGTCTTGATGTCCTGCACACTTGGGCCCTTGCCGTGTGACAGATTGGCGCCCTCAACCTGATATGCGCTTGTTGATGCTCCCCAGAGGAAATTCTCCGGAAGTCCATGTTTCTTTGTGATTATCATAATTTTCCCTCCATGGATTTACATTTTCAATAGTATTTATAAAAGAGATGAACCATCTGTTCCAGTTCATCTCCATCTTACGTTTGTTTTATTGCGATTTTATTTCACGCCCTCATACTTCTGCTTATAGTTGTACAACGCGCCAAGAAGATTCGAATCATTGCGGAACTTGCATGTGTCGATAACCATGCCATCGTAGGTCTTTGTAATCTTTCTTATCTTGTCCACATACTTCTTAACCCCCGGAACAAAGTTCGGATTGGCACTCATTCCACCTCCGATAAGTATGACATCCGGATCTATCGTCATGTACAGGTTACAGCAGAGCTTTGCTATGGAGAAGTATGAGTCCTCAACCATATCTATGATCTCCTGATTGCCCTCATCTATCCATTGATATACCATCTCACCGGTCACCTCTTCTGGCTTCATATGCATTATCTTGGATGCCTTGTATGTAATGGAGCTTGCAGTACATGTTGAGGTTACCATGAACGGGTTATATTCAAATGTCTCCTCAACAGTCAGCTCTTCACAGCATCTGACATTATCAGCTTCTTCCCTTGTCATGTTCATGAGGGCATATGACAATTCACCTGCCAGAAGTCTCTTGCCTCTGTGGATCTTTCTGTCAATGATTATTCCACCGCCGATTCCTGTACCCACGACAACGACTACTGCATTTGTAGCCGTACTGGCATTGCCCAGCCACAACTCTGCGAGAGCCGCACATTTGCCATCGTTCTCAAGGGCTACAGACACACCGCCGCATGCCTCTGATATGAGATCACCAAGATGTGCACCATCAAGATACTTGATCCCGCCACCGCCGTACACTATGCCGCGCTCGACATCTATCTGTCCAGGAAGCCCCATGGCAATTCCTGTTATGTCACAGTCCAGTACCTTCTCGTCATACACCTTCTTGATCTGCGCCACAAATGCCGGAGTTCCAGCCTCGGCATATCTGTCGGTTGGAGTCTTACCCTTTCCCGATATATTGCCCTCATCGTCCATTAACGCATACTTTATAAATGTTGCCCCTACATCAAATACTAAATACATAAGTCCCTCCTGTTTTCTCATTACCCATTGCTTTTTCTTTCTATATATATTTTTATATTCACCTTGTCACTCTCGTTCTCTCCACTGCGTCCTTCCAGCCTGCAAGGAGCGTCTCCCTCTTATCTTCGGTTATCCCCGGCTCAAATCTTCTGTCGGCCTTCCAGTAGCCCTTGATCTCATCCAGACTGTCATAGTAGCCAACAGCAAGTCCAGCCAGATATGCAACACCCAGAGCCGTTGTCTCCGTGATCACAGGCCGCACTATCTCGGCATTCTCTATATCTGCCTGGAACTGCATCAGGAAGTTGTTGGCGCTGGCGCCGCCGTCCACTCGAAGGCTTGTGATAGGAAGTCCTGCATCCATCTCCATAGCCGCAAGAACATCCGATGTCTCATATGCCAGCGATTCGACTGTCGCCCTGACAAAGTGCGCCTTATTTGTTCCCCTTGTAAGGCCGAACACTGCCCCTCTGGCGTACGCATCCCAGTAAGGAGCGCCAAGTCCCGTAAATGCAGGTACCACATATACACCATTACTGTCCGGCACAGACAGAGCAATGCGCTCAGTGTCCGCTGCATTGTCTATGAGCTTCATCTCATCCCTGAGCCACTTGATGGCTGCTCCAGCCACAAACACACTTCCCTCAAGCGCATAGCTGACTTTTCCGTCAAGTCCTATGGCTATAGTGGTGAGAAGTCCCTGCTGCGAGTCAACTGCCTTATCCCCCGTATTCATGAGGAGGAAACAACCTGTTCCGTAGGTGTTCTTCACATCACCGGCCTCAAAGCAGCACTGTCCGAACAGCGCAGCCTGCTGATCTCCGGCAACTCCCGCTATAGGCACCTCACCGCCAAATATCTCCCTGTCCGTGTATCCGTATATCTCACTGGAATTTCTCACTGCCGGAAGCATGCTCTCCGGGATGTTGAACTTTGCAAGCAATTCCTTGTCCCACTCCAGTGTATGAATGTTGAAAAGCATGGTACGCGACGCGTTTGTGTAGTCCGTTGCGTGAACTCTTCCGCCTGTGAGCTTGTATATAAGCCATGTGTCAACGGTTCCGAACATCAGCTCCCCCGCCTCTGCGCGTTCCCTGGCTCCAGGCACATTATCAAGTATCCACTCTATCTTCGTTGCAGAGAAATACGGATCTACTATCAGTCCCGTTTTCTCTCTTATCACCTTGTCATATTCTTCAGCCTTAAGCTGCTCTATCCCGTCCGCAGTTCTCCTGCACTGCCACACTATGGCATGGTACACCGGATTGCCGGTCTTTCGATCCCACACTATGGTTGTCTCTCTCTGGTTGGTAATTCCTATTGCGGCTATGTCCTCGGTGCGGATTCCCATGGTCTCCCTCGCCTCCATCATCACCGACATCTGGGTTGCCCATATCTCCATAGGGTCATGCTCCACCCATCCGTTATTCGGGAAATGCTGGGTGAACTCCTTCTGTTTCACTGAGCATATCCTGCCTTCCTTATCAAATATTATCGCCCTTGAGCTGGTCGTTCCCTGATCCAGCGCCATTATATAATCTGCCAAATTGCCCTCCTTCTGATTTACGGACGCTCGGCCCTAGTCATTTTTCAAATAATTCTCTCTCAGGTGTTCGTTCACCCTCTCAACCTCTGCCTTGAAGTCTCTTGAGGACATGCGGATCGCACCCTGGCCCATGGTGACTATCTGCTCCAGTCCGTCCGATGTGACCACAGTGACCTTGTGCTTTCTCGCAATCTCATGTGTGAGCTTTTCTATATGCGCATCCGCGGTCTCACCCTCCTTGGTGTACACAACCTCTATATCGTCATAAGGAAATCTCTCCCCCTTGTTGTCCTTCACCTTGTAGCCGTCAAATACCACTATCAGATGACAGTTCATATATCCCTGATAGTTCGACAGGATATCCATGAGTTTTCCTCTCGCGGAGTCTATGTTGTGCTCCGACAGTTCCCGAAGTGTATCCCACGCAAATATGACGTTGTAGCCATCCACTATGACATAGTCCTCGCCACTCTTTCTGCGCTTGAATGCTCCAGGTGTTGCTATCCCTCTATCGGCTGGCCTGCTGCCCACAAGAGGCCCATTCCCAGGCTGTCTGTCTCTGGACTGACTCTTATTATACTGTCCATTTACTTTATACTCAGATGTAGTTCTCCTGAATCTTCCATTCAACGCCACATCCTTGTCCTTGTAATCTCCGCCAAATGTCCTTGCAAATATCTCGCTGAGCTCCTCATCTGTTATGGACATCTCCGATACACTCTTTCCCGGCCTGTTCACCGGAATATCCATAGCATAGCCATCTTCCGTGTAGCCAAGCTGGCCCGAGATCTCAAATCCCGGATCCTCCTTCACATGCATGTTCTCATACACATCATACCAGTCCACCAGATAACCTGCACCGTGGGCACAGAATACCGATGAAGATGGATTAAACCTGTCAAGCTCAGGATCATAATGTCTCTCAGCCAGAACCTCTTCGGTGTTGTGGCACGGCTGATAGCCGTCTATATCCACCTGAAGCCTGCCTGTACCTCTGGAAAATGCTGTGAGTTCACTGTAATACTCTCTCATGGTATATACCGGGGCATGTCCCGTGATGACTGTCGTCTCACCGGATATCTCCTGACCGTCCATAGTTCCGCTCATCTTCACTATGTCTGCAAGAACCCTTCCAGCATACTCCTGTGGTACCTCTATTTTAAATGCATACACAGGTTCCAGCAAGACACTTTCCGCCATCATAAGGCCCTGTCTCACCGCCCTGTATGTCGCCTGTCTGAAATCTCCACCCTCAGTGTGCTTCTGATGTGCGCGACCCGCAGTGATGCTTATCTTCATATCCGTGATTGGCGATCCCGTAAGCACTCCCCTGAACTCACGCTCCTGAAGATGGGTGAGTATCAGTCTCTGCCAGTTCTTATCCAGTACATCCTCGCTGCAAATGCTGTCAAAGCACATTCCACTGCCATTTTCCATAGGTTCAAGCAACAAATGTACCTCTGCGTAGTGCCTGAGCGGTTCAAAATGTCCTACACCCATGACTGGAGCCGCGATCGTCTCCTTGTATGATATCCTGCCCTGTCCGTATGTGATGGCAATTCCAAACCTGTCTCTTACCATCTGAGCCACTACCTCAAGCTGTACCTGCCCCATGACCTTAATGTATATCTCTCCTGCAGTCTCATTCCACTGCACCTGGAGCTGGGGATCCTCTTCCTCAAGCAGTCTGAGCTTTGACGCCATCGTGACCGCATCCACATCAGTCGGGTACATGACCTTATAGCTGAGAACCGGCTCCAGACTTGGGAGCTCTCCATCCGGGCAGGCACCGATTCCCTGTCTGCCGTAGGTATTCACCAGTCCCGGAACAGCACAGACACATCCGGCGGGAACCTGGGTTACCATGTCGTACTTTGCACCGGAGTACACCCTTATCTGGTTGACCTTCTCATGGCTCTCCTCCCCCTGACTGTTTCTGAGCGTCAGCACATCCTTGAGCTTCAACACTCCTCCAGTGACCTTCATGTAGGTAAGTCTCTCGCCCTTATCGTCACGTCCTATCTTGAACACTCTGGCGCCAAATTCTTCCCCGCGCACAGGTTCCACTACATATCTGTTCATGCCGTCAAGAAGCTCTGACACGCCCTCATTCTTGAGTGCAGAGCCAAAGTAACATGGGAACAGCTTTCTGCCCGCAATGGCATTTACCACGTCCTGTTCATCATTTGCCCCAGTCTCAAGAAAATGTTCAAGCATGGCCTCATCGCACATGGCGATCTGCTCTCCTGAATCTTCACATAAAAAATCGACACAGCCATCACTCAGTCTGTGTCTGATATTGTCCATGAGGTAATCTCTATCATAGCCAGTCATGTCCATCTTATTGACAAATATAAATACAGGAATCCCATATCTCTCAAGCAGCTTCCACAGGGTCTCCGTGTGGCTCTGCACTCCGTCCATACCGTTGATGACCAGAACCACATAATCAAGAACCTGCAATGTTCTTTCCATCTCTGTTCCGAAATCCACATGTCCCGGAGTGTCAAGCAAAGCTATATGCATATCAGCATATGCAAGCTCTGCCTGCTTGGAAAATATCGTGATCCCCCTGTCCTTTTCCTGACTGTCCGTATCTAGATATGTATCCTGATGATCCACCCGCCCAAGCTTTCTTATCTGTCCTGCCTGATAGAGCATCGCCTCCGACAGGGTGGTCTTACCCGAATCAACGTGGGCCAGTATGCCCGCGACTATGTTCTTCATATGTATCTTTTTCCCTTCACCAGCCGATATATATCACCTGCCATGCATCTTGCTGACCATTGATATATATCGGTTCTTTATAAACTCATTTATCGGTTCAGCTATGAGTCTGTATCCGCCATGCTATCGCCATCCGGGATTCCCTGTTTTTCATTCTGCGCCGCCTTATATCTCTTGAACCTCTTGAAGAATATGGCTGTAAATGCACCTATGATAAAAGGGAACATAAATGTGGCAAATCTATAGAGAAGTGCCATGGCTCCGGCTGCAGCAGAACCAACAAGTCCCGAATAGATCGCTGTCATAACAAGCTCACTTGATCCGATTCCTCCCGGCATAGGAATGACTGCCGCCAGCATGACACTCATGGCTGTTATACCTATTGACGTGACAACATTCATATCACACAAGTTGTGACACACTATATAAGGTATGGCAAACCAGCACGCGAACTTGCATATATCAAGCAGCATGACTACCACTATAAGCCACGGTTTCTTAAGTACAACCCTGGTGGCATCCTCCATCATAGCTGTCTGCCCACTTAAACTGTCAATCTGCTTTGCAAATCGTCCTTTAAACAAAGCATCAGCTTTTTCAAGAAGCCATCTGAGGAATCTGTGAAACGGCGGCCAGCACGCAAAGAGCACTATCGCCATCGTTATGAGTATGGTCGCTATAACGCCGAGGACAACATATGAACTGTATTTGCCAAATACTCCAAGCATATATTCTCTGTTCGCAAGAAACAATGCCACCGCCATAACACATATGGTCATCTTGTGTATCGCATAATCAATAGAGTACAGACCAAGCGCTTTCGACGGCTGTATTCCGCAGTGTTTCATGAACAATGTGGATGCCACTATGGTACCGCTTCCAAGCGTTGACACCCTGTAAAATGACACAAAATACGTCATAATATTTGCATCGAAAAATGTCATATTGTTCTCCACCTGTCGCATGAGGATAAACGTTATGCAGCTCTCTATCACTCCGTATAAAAGCGTCGCTCCGAGAATAGCTGCCACGACCACAGGACTTGTCTTTACAAGCTGCGACATTATAGGGCCTGCCATGTCACGGAACACATATATGATAAGTCCGACCAGCACCAGCACACACAACCATTTTATAAGTGTTTTCTGTCTATCTGATAGTTTTTTCATAGTCTTATATCCCTTTTCCCCTAATATCAATTCATTCAGATCAGTCTTATCCCAATCTGCCCACCATCTCAAATGCACCGGCAATTAGCGGCTGATCTCATGTTTCGTACAATAGATTAACAAGCTAAAGTGAAAAAAACAAGCATTTGTTATTTCATTCTGACATAATAGGTAGACTTGCCTGTACCGCCTCTGCCTATATCGCCCTCTTTTACGAGTTTTCTGAGTGCTCCCTCTACCGAACTGATGCTGAGAGTCGGACAAAGTTCCATTATATCCTGCTTTGTAAACTTTCCTATTTTCAGCAGTATTGCTTTTCGCACCATCTCAATCGCCGGCAGCTTTTCCTCTACAATTGCAAAGCGCTCCTCAAAATCCTTATAAGCAGCAAGTATCGTTCCAAGGAGATACTTTATAAACGGAATCGCATCCTCCGTGCCCTCATGCCAGCCTGCCTGCGCTTTTCCAAGTGACTCATAATATAACTCCTTATTTCCTGCGATCTTAGCCTCAAGGGAAATATACTTTCCTACATAGAATCCACTTCTATATAACAAAAGCGTTGTGAGCAGTCTGCTCATTCTGCCATTGCCATCATTAAACGGGTGTATGCACAGAAAATCATGTATGAAAACAGGAATGACGATCAGCGGCTCCACCTCGAAATTACCGATCACCCTGTTGTATTCCCCACATATCCTGTCCAGCGCTTCCGGTGTCTCAAATGGAGCCATCGGCGTGAACAGGACTTCCGTATGCCCATCAGGATAAGTTGCGCTGATATAATTCTGCACCGTCTTTGTCCTTCCTGCAAATGGGTTATTCATATGACTGTACAACATCTTATGCAGCTGAAGTATATAATTCTGAGTTATAGGTATCGCATCAAAGCTTTCATGTATAACCCCCAGCACATCCCTGTAACCTGCTATCTCTTCCTCGGCTCTGTTCTTCGGTGTGGTCTTCTCCTCAACCAACTGCTTTATTCTTGTATTTGTTGTGACTATACCCTCTATGGCATTGGACGCCTCCGTGCTCTGGATCTTTGCTATCTCCACAAGCTTATCCAGTTCATCCGGACGCTGTCTTAAATACAGTTCCTGTTTACCTGCATATCTATATATTGCAGCTATGAGTCCAAGCACTTCAGAATCCCATTTTTCTTCTTTTATTTTACTGTAATTAAAAGTTCTCATTCCCTTAATTTACTCCTTTTCCCTTAAATATTAGCACATTTTAAGGGAAAGTCAACCCGATTAAGGGCATTTCCCCTCAAAGTTCTATCAGTTTTAAGGTTATCCAATTGTATACTATTTATGCAGCTAATTAAGGGTACTTTCAAAAAAAGCCATCACATCAAAACACGATGTGGTGGCTTTTTCATATAAATTCTATATCACAGCAATTACTATCTATCCATTTAGCCGAATAACGGAGTTGAGTAATATCTGTCTCCACTGTCTGGAAGAAGAACTACGATGTTCTTGCCTGCATACTCAGGGCGCTCTGCGAGCTGCTTTGCTGCAAAGTAAGCTGCACCTGATGAGATTCCTACGAGGATTCCCTCTGCTGATGCGATCTCCTTTGCTGCTACAAATGCGTCATCATTCTCAACGGCGATGATCTCGTCATATACCTTTGTGTTAAGTGTGTCAGGAACAAATCCTGCACCGATTCCCTGTATCTTGTGTGCTCCTGAAACGCCCTTTGAGAGGACTGGTGATGTGGCAGGCTCAACGGCGATGACCTTTACATCTGGATTCTTCTCCTTCAGATACTCGCCAACGCCTGTGATAGTTCCACCTGTTCCGATACCGGCTACAAATACATCTACCTTGCCGTCTGTATCCTCCCAGATTTCAGGACCAGTTGTGAGTCTGTGTGCCTTTGGATTGGATGGATTTACGAACTGTCCAGCTACAAAGCTGCCAGGGATCTCCTTCGAAAGCTCATCAGCCTTTGCGATGGCTCCCTTCATTCCCTTTGTTCCGTCTGTGAGAACTATCTCAGCACCGTATGCCTTGATGATGTTACGTCTCTCAACGCTCATGGTCTCAGGCATAACGATGATAGCCTTGTAACCCTTGGCTGTTGCTATGGATGCAAGACCGATACCTGTGTTACCTGATGTAGGCTCGATGATAGTTGCCCCCGGCTTGAGTGTTCCATCCTTCTCAGCATCCTCGATCATCTGGAATGCGATTCTGTCCTTTACACTTCCTGCTGGGTTGAAATACTCAAGCTTTGCAAGGATATTTGCCTTGAGATCATTCTTCTTCTCTATGTTTGAAAGCTCCAGAAGTGGAGTCTTACCTATAAGCTCTGCTGCACTCTTATATATATTACTCATATTATCGTACCATTACCTTTCCTGATATTTATTATGTTCACTATTTGTAGTCTTCTCTTATATTCATTATTTATATCGATTACTCCTGAATTGCCTTGAATGCCTCGTCAAGATCCTCGATGATATCGTCTATGTTCTCAGTACCGATTGAAAGTCTGATCGTGTTCTGCTTGATTCCCTGATCGATAAGCTCAGCCTCATTCAGCTCTGAGTGAGTTGTTGATGCTGGGTGGATAGCCAGTGACTTTACATCAGCGACATTTGCAAGAAGTGAGAATATCTCCAGATTGTCAATGAACTTCTTGGCTGTCTCTGCGTCACCCTTGATCTCAAATGTGAAGATCGAACCACCGCCGTTAGGGAAGTACTTCTTGTACAGTCTCTGCTGCTCAGGATCTGTTGAAACTGAAGGATGGTTTACCTTCTCAACAAGTGGATGATTGTTCAGGTACTCAACTACCTTGAGTGCATTTGATACATGTCTCTCAACACGGAGTGACAGTGTCTCAAGTCCCTGAAGGAATATCCATGAGTGTATTGGTGAGATCGTAGCACCTGTGTCACGGAGGAGGATAGCTCTGATTCTTGTGACAAATGCTGCAGGACCTGCTGCGTCTACAAAGCTTACACCGTGGTAGCTCTCATTTGGCTCAGTGAGCTGTGGGAACTTGCCTGATGCCTTCCAGTCGAAGTTACCGCTGTCAATGATAACGCCACCGATAGTTGTTCCGTGTCCACCGATAAACTTTGTCGCTGAGTGAACTACGATGTCCGCACCGTACTCGATAGGTCTTACAAGGTATGGTGTTGCAAATGTGCTGTCGATAACAAGCGGAATCTTGTGTGCGTGAGCGATCTTTGCTATTGTCTCGATATCTGAAACCTCTGAGTTAGGATTTCCAAGGACCTCAATGTAGAGGGCCTTTGTGTTCTCATGGATAGCATCCTCAAATGCCTGTGGATCAAGTGGATCAACGAATGTTGTATCTACATTGTAATCCTTGAGTGTATGTGCAAGGAGATTGTATGTTCCGCCGTAGATATTCTTTGCTGCTACAATGTGGTCTCCTGCAAGTGCAAGGTTCTGAATTGTATATGTAACTGCTGCTGCGCCTGAGCCAACTGCCAATGCTGCAACGCCACCCTCGAGGGCTGCGATTCTTCTCTCAAATACATCCTCTGTTGGATTTGTAAGTCTTCCGTAGATGTTGCCGGCATCCTTGAGTGCAAATCTGTCAGCTGCATGCTGTGAGTTGTGGAATACGAATGATGATGTCTGGTAGATTGGTACCGCTCTTGCATCTGTAACCGGGTCTGCTGTCTCCTGTCCTACGTGTAACTGTAATGTCTCAAACTTTAAATTTCTCTCTGCTCTTGTCTTCTTTGCCATGATCTTATTCTCCTTAAATTCAAATATTTTATCTGTCATGCGCACCTGCCCATTCATCTTGTCATGTATATGAGCTCATGTGGCATTATACTCTTCTTTATTATTCTCTGTCTATTATGTATGATCTGTTATTTATATCTGTGTCATGATTATTTGTTCTGTGTTCGCTTTAACAGCAGCAACACATGACTTCTATGAAACACATTCGTCTGTCTTCGTTAAGGTACTGTGGTTTAAATGTACTTCCCAGCATATCAACACCTCTTTCTCGATTTTCGTCTTTGAAATTTGACTTGATCGTATCATTTCTGTGATTATTTTTGCTTTTCACAGAATTCCTACTCGGAAACTATGAATTAAGCATAGCTGTATATTACAGCCTAATTCCCACTTTGTCAATAGGTTTTTTATGAATTATCTTGATTGTTTTTTTTCAGATGTTATAATAGACGTGTAAATGATGTGAAATCATCAGTAAATACAGGCATTTGGGAGGTTTATATTATGAAAGTATCCACAAAAGGGCGTTACGCTCTGCGTTTTCTTATAAATATAGCATCGAGGACAGACGGCAAGCCAGTGAGCATCAAGGATGTTGCCGCACAGGAGGAAATATCCGAGAAATACCTTGAGCAGATCACTTCTGTGCTGAACTCCGGCGGGCTGGTGAAGAGCACCAGAGGTCCACAGGGAGGTTATCTTCTCCGAAAAGCCCCTGAAGACATAACAGTTGGAATGGTTTTAAGGCTCACTGAGGGCGGCATATCTCCTGTTGCGTGCCTTGATGCAGATGAATTCCAGTGCGAACGCGAGGCAAGATGCTCCACCATAGGTCTCTGGCGCAGACTGGACAAAGCGATCCGGGACGTGGTAGACACCACCACCATCGCTGACCTTGTGGCAGAAAGACCTGAGGCGGCAGATAACTATTGCATTTAAATCATATATACATGCTTTTGTTATATTTTTTATACTTTTGACTTCAACAGCCGTATGACCTTCTCAACATACGGCTTTACACCATCCCCAGGGAACACATCTTCCGGCATCTCAAATCCGTGTTCCTCACGGTACATATAATACCTGTTATCTATGTATTCACCATATTTTTCACAGAGATCATATACCTCCATGGTTCCGAAATCATCCAGCATCGTCACCGTCTTCACAAGTATGCTGTCACAGAAATCCTCGGCTATCTCCTCCACACCCATACACAACATTTCCTCGGTGGGGCTTTTTTTATCTATGGAATATATCTGATCCATATACAGCATTTCACCACTTCCCAGATCAATACTGCCAGCATCACCATCTATAGACCAGACCCTCGCATTATATTCCTTTGTCAGCTTTTCGCCTCTAAAATTCCAATATTTGATACTGGCCAGCTCTTCGCCTTCGGTGACAAGCTCAAAGCTGTTCTCCATACACATCAGAACTTCGCCATCAATTCTCTTGTTATGCTTTTCTCTATCCTGGTGAAATTTCAGCCGGTGATTATACAAGTCCTCAGCGTTTTCTATGAATCTCGTAACGCATGTATACAGACTGCGGATATCCTCCCTGTTCAGGCCGGTCAAACGGTAAAATTGAGCAATCCCAGAATCCACACCACAATTTGTTCCTACCTCCAGCTCATACCGATCCGGCGTGTCACACTCCGGGTATCTCTTTATCCTTCTGAGAACATATCCATCCTCCACATATGTCCCCTCCGTCCCAAGACACAGCACTTTTTCATACGGATCACCGCTATTATTCCTAACGATCTGGGCATCTTCCATGTCTGAATCAAGTATAGTCCGTATATCCGCCTTAAGCTGCCTGACATTCGGAAAGTCGTATGCCGATGCATTTATCAAAGTCTCCCACTCATCTCTATCGCTTTCTTCGTTATCTGCCTTCTTATCATTTTCTGTATTTTCCCGGTCATTTCTCTTGCATACAAGGAGCTGCATATGATAGTCAAATGACAGTATTTTATTCTCCCCATTCTCAATGTCGAGTATATTATCTCCGTTCACGGCCTCCATATCCGGGCGTGTATAACAGAGCTTATATGTGCCATTCGTCCAGCAGAAAATATCGTTGAAAAGATGACTGAGATAATCATCGTCATGCTTGCAGCCACTCTCACGTATAAACTTATATCCCTGTCTCATATCCTGTGCCCCCTCACACTCGCATTTATTTACAAAAAAATAATACCCTGTCCTTGCGGACAGGGTAAGTGAACCTGTGGTGTAAAATTTTCGCTCTTACTTGTGAGCCATTGTCTTGATCTCTGTGTCGATCTTCTGTACGAACTCGTCAAGTGGAAGAACTGTTGTGTCAGCCTCACCGTGGAGTCTGTATGATACTGTTCCGTTCTCAGCCTCGTTGAATCCGATTACGAGAAGGTATGGAACCTTCTGAACCTGACCCTCACGCATACGATAACCAAGCTTCTCTGCTCTGTCATCAAGCTCTACACGAACGTCGATGGCATCAAGGGCATCAACAACCTTGTGAGCATAAGCCATAAGATCCTCGTTGTCTGTCTTTACAGGCATAACTCTTACCTGTACAGGTGCAAGCCATGTTGGAAGATTGCCCTTTGTCTCCTCAAGGATGTAAGCCATGAATCTGTCGAGAGATCCAAGGATAGCTCTGTGGAGAACTACAGGTGTCTTCTTCTCGCCGTCCTTGTCGATATACTTCAGATCGAACTTAGCTGGCAGACAGAAGTCGAGCTGACATGTCGAGAGTGTATACTCATTTCCTACGGCCGGCTTAACATTTACATCAAGCTTTGGTCCGTAGAATGCAGCCTCACCGATCTCCTCTGTGTAATCGATTCCTATATCATCAAGAACTTTTCTAAGTGCATTCTCTGCTTTGTTCCACATCTCATCGTCATCGTGATACTTTACCTTGTCCTCTGGGTCACGGAGTGACAGTACGCATCTGTAATCTGTGATTCCGAAATCCTTGTATGTGTCAAATATGAGCTTAACAACTCCTGCAAACTCTTCCTCGATCTGGTCTGGTGTCACAAATATATGTGAATCGTTCTGACAGAAGTGTCTTCCTCTCTCAATACCCTTGAGTGTACCACTTGCCTCAAATCTGAAGTCGTGTGCGATCTCAGCGATCCTGATAGGAAGATCCTTATATGAGTGCATCTTGTTTGCATATATCATCATGTGGTGCGGGCAGTTCATTGGACGAAGTACAAATGACTCTCCCTCCATCTCCATTGCCGGGAACATGTTGTCCTTGTAGTGATCCCAGTGACCTGATGTCTTGTAGAGGTTTACTGTACCTACACAAGGTGTCATAACGTGGAGATAGCCAAGCTTTCTCTCCTTGCGCTTGATGTAGTTCTCAAGCTCCTGCCATACTGTATATCCCTTTGGAAGGAACATTGGAAGTCCACGTCCTACGAGGTCATCAACCATGAAGAGCTGCATGTCCTTGCCGATCTTTCTGTGATCTCTCTCCTTAGCCTCTTCAAGTAACTGAAGATGCTCCTCAAGCTCCTCCTTTGTAGGGAAGCACACACCATATATTCTCTGAAGAACCTTGTTCTTGCTGTCGCCCTTCCAGTAAGCTCCTGAATGTCTGATGAGCTTAAAGTTACGGCAAAGCTTTACATTGTCTACGTGAGGTCCACGGCAGAGGTCTGTGAAATCACCCTGCTCATAGCATGTGATCGTTCCATCCTCAAGTCCATTTATAAGATCGAGCTTGTACTCGTCATCCTTGAACATCTCAAGAGCTTCTTCCTTGGATATCTCCTTGCGGATGATCTTCTTGCCACTCTTGGCAATCTTCTTCATCTCTTTCTCGATGGCTGCGAGATCTTCCTCGCCTCTGATAACGTCATCGCCAAGATCTACATCGTAGTAGAATCCTTCTGCAACTACCGGTCCTACCCAGAACTTTGCCTGTGGGTACAAATGCTTGATAGCCTGTGCCATAAGATGTGCACAGGAATGATTCAGTGTCTTAAGCTGTTCGTCTTCTTTGAAATTAACCATGTCAGTTCTCCTTCTTACTTCTTATAAAGTGAAAATAAATTGCATGTAACAACTAAAAAAGCACCCTTAGATATAATCTATCTAAGGGTGCGTATGCACGTTTCCACCTTAACTTTTAACTCAATTATGCCTTTAACGCAGCTACGCGGTGACGCTTATATCGCGCACGGCTCGGGAGTGGTCTTCATGTGATATATCATAAGCTGCTCCCACCATATGTTCTGGCTCACGTCTGATTCATATCTGAGTCCGATTCACATATGCAGCTCTCTCTGGATGCATCCACCACACTACTCTTTCCGTCTATGCCTTTATCTTATCTGCCACCTAGTGTAGCACGATATATTTTTTTTCACAATAGTATTTTTTATTTTTTTGCCTTTATTTTTTCAACCATTTTCAGCCTTTTTCAGCCAATCAAACAGCCAACAGACTTCTCTCTACCTCATCTCCATGGAAAGACTCATATCCTGGCCGTCCACCATAAGAGTTCCCATGCTGCCGCATACCACAGGCATCATCGGTGACAGATGTCCGAGATCCACATCCATCACGACAGGCACATTGTATTTTCCTATGATCCCCAGCACAGCCTGATACTGGTCAAGGCCCATCATCTCCTGTCCGAACTGCAGCGGTCTGCCGATCATAAAGCCCTTACAGTATCTGAACCATCCGCCGTTGTCCATCTGCCACATGGCTCGTCTTATGGACATGACGTTCAGATCACAGGACTCGAGGAACCAGATAAATCCATCATCCTTATATCTCTCAAGGAATTCGCCAACATGGTCAAACTTTGTTCCTATAAGGTTCACCAGACAGTCCATGCAGCCGCCTATCATTCGCCCGCTCACCTGGAACTTCTCAGGATAGCCCTTTATCACTCTTGGCTCTGTGATGTTGTATGGCAGGAATGGATGTTCCTCATCCCTGAGGGACTCCTTCTCCCATCCGTCATATCCGGCAAATGACAGCTTCTGCCCCTGAAGAACAGCCATGGCATCCGCAATCGATCGGTGCCACGGCTCTTGTCCAAATGCCGCCGCACACGGACCATATATGGACGCCGTATCGCACAATGTCGTGAGCAGGAATGTGAGATTTGTGTTGTCCGAATATCCCATAAACCACTTCGGATCTGCTGCCCTCAGTCTGTCAAAATCAACATAGTTAAGTATCTCGCACATGAGCTCTCCGCCGCCGCAGGATATGAGTGCATCGTTCTTCTCCGATGTGTAATAGTCATTTATCTCCTGACCGCACAGCTCCGGCTTGTTGCTGATTCCTATGCCTTCTCCGACATAACAGTTTGGCCCGATCTGTATACCAAACCCCATATTCCTGAAGTTCTCCTGCGCTCTGCCAAATGCAGTCTTATACGGCTCTGTATCACAGCCAAATGATGGCGCAACGAAACCTATCGCATCGCCCTTTTTTATAAATTTCGGAAATCTCATATATCATACACAGGTATTTCCTGCTTACCTCCTTCTTATCGTTTTATCATATTCAGCCATCCGGTCCAAATCTCCAGACATCATAAATTTCTACATCAGTTTTAATATCCACTCAACCACGAACACCGTCACACACGCCGCAGCAGCCACAACTATAAGTCCCTTCTGCTTTATTCCAAGTATGAGTGCAACCGCAAATCCACACACAGCGCTTATGACACTCTCCGTACTGTATAGTATAGACGGAAGTGTCAGCGCCGTGAGACATGAATACGGTACATAATAGAGGAATGAATTGACGAATCTGTTCTCTATCTTCTTGCGGAACGCCACCAGCGGCACCATTCTTATGAGGTAGGTGACGACCGCCATGGTTATTATATATATGTATATATTCATCACTGCACCTCCTCTTTCTCAGCTCCCACAGGGAAGAATATAGCTCCGATCACAGACGCTGCCACAGTGCTTATGATTATGGCGATTCCCGTCGATATGAATTTGAATATCGGAACGTAATACAGCACGCATGATATGACTGCCGCCACAAGCGCAACTATGGCAACCGGTCTCGATTTCTTAGCGACCGGCATGACTATGGCAACGAACATTCCGTAGAGTGCCAAGCTTAATGCGCTGCTGATGGACTTCGGAAGGATCCCGGATGCCACCGCACCGAACAGCGTTCCGCCCGTCCAGCCGACTATCGGAAGGAGCTGAAGTCCTATCATATACCCAAATGTCAATTCCTTCACATGGCCCATCGCCACCGCAAATATCTCGTCAGTATTTGCAAATGCTATTACGAGTCTCTCCTTGATTCCAACTGCCTCCCCAAGCTTCTGTGAAAGTGACAGGCTCATGAGAGAATATCTCAGATTGATTATGAACTGGGTGAGTATCATCTCAACCAGCGTTCCCCCTGCAAGGATAATCTTGAGTCCTGCAAACTGTCCCGCACTGGTTACATTTGTCAGGCTTATGATGACCGCCTGAAAACTTGTGAGTCCGCCCTTTACCGCCAGCAGACCAAAACTAAAACTTACTGCGAAATACCCCAGTGCTATCGGTATTCCATCCTTTAACCCTTTTCTAAATTCCATCTTAAATACTACTTCTTTCGTGACAAATTATGTTATCTCTTCCTTCTGCGTCCTCCGCAGTCGTAACACTTTACATACTTCCACACAAACCTGTCCTTGAACCCAAGGCCAAGATATGTGTATGCCCTTACCTTTGTATACAGCTTTCTGGCAGCCGCGATCTGCCTGTCATCCGGCTCAACGCGTCCGTATACAGCAGCCTGAACCCATTTTATAAACTCTGTGAACTCATCGCCCTTTATAAAGCTGCACGACTCCGTTACAGTGTCGGCATACTCCGTGTCGTTCTCACTGACGTTCTCTATGGCACCAGAAAACACCATCATATCATACATCGCCGTGGACATCTCGTATATAGCTGATATCCTGTTTCTTCCCACAAGCCTGCGTCTCCTGCGCGCAACTATCGTCCTTCTTCTGAAGATGACTGCGCCCCACAATATCAGTATCACGGCAAGCACAACAACGACTGTTCTGAACACTCTGTTCTGTACAAGCTCCGACAGACCATCCCCGGCATCCCCTGGTGATCCCGACTGCGCATCTCCACTGCCATCATTCGGGACATCGACCTGATTGCCATTTTCTCCTGTGCCATTTGAAGAATCACCATCCGTCTCCGTAGTGACTTCTGTATTCTCTGACATCTGGGTTGTCGAATCAGTTGTCGCCTCCGTTGTTACATCCGGACTTGAAGTCTCCTCAGAAGTCTCCGGCTCCTCTGTATCATCCGATGAATTGTCCGCAGTATTATCACCGCTGTAATCCGGTTCCTTCGGTATCCCCAAAGTATCCGCCCTGTCTCCAAGCGGTGTGGCATCCACGATCACCCAGTCACCGGCATCCTCACTGTACGCTTCAATCCACGCATGACTGTATTTATCCAGAACCACCGCACGGTATGTTCCATCCGACTGCTTTATCCACGCAGACGACGGCACCACATAACCTGTATTATACACGGTGGAGATTCCCAGTATCCTGAAGCCCACCGCCGCCGCAGAAGCAAAGTGAACACAATATCCCTCATGAACGTCATACATCGCACTGTTGACCGGATCCTCACCCTCGGTAAATTTCTTTGGTGCTGTGGTATATGACATATGCTGTCTTATATATGTCACCAGTTTGTCCATGACCGCATTGGAAAACTTCTTATCTGGCGCATATCCCTGTATCTCTGATTCGTATCTTGCAAATGTATCCTTATCATAATACACCATGACCTCATCATCAGGGATGTGTCCATCCGCCCTTCCGTGCCACGACCCATTCTCATATGTAACATAGCTTCTCGACTTGACGTAGAGATTTCCCTGAGGCTTATCCTCCCTGATTATCTCATCCACAACTTCATCACCGGGATTGACCTCAGAATCATCCACCTTATAGTAACCTGAATATCCTTTGTTACTTTCCCCCGACAGAAAATATTCCATGTTGTCCACCATGTCGAGCAGTTTCCCTTGTTCCTTCACACCTCTGTCGTATACGCTGTCATATACAAGAAGGGTGACAACAAGGCACGCGGCAAATACCGTCACAGGAACTGCAATGTTCCACACCACCGACAGCGGCTGTCCCATTCTCATGAGAACATATCTCGCCACGATAAGTGACAATACAGTAAGCACTACTCCGGGTGCACTCACAGGTACACTGAGTGTTGCGCCAGCAAGCATAAACAAAAATGCAAGTCCGATAGCTATCATCAGACTGTTACACCTGTATATCATATAAGTGGCAAAGAACATTGACACCGCCACTATAAAAAGCACAAATTCCGTCACAGCACTCACGCTGACATAGTCAAGATCTATGAGTCCTGTCTTTATCCCATAAACCTTTTTCAGATCATATGCTATGCTGTATACCATGCCCTTTCCTCCGGCATAGAGCAGCTTTCTTCTGGCAAGCCCCCATCCCAGCAACACAGTAACCGGAACCACAATATCGAGTATCCTCTGTTCTTTTCTCAAAATGTACCACAGAGAATAAACCAGTGCTATCACCAGACTTCCTATGATATACGCACCCACAAGATTGGTGGAGTCCATATATTTATTTATATCCGAGCTGTATGCAATATCGCCCACAAGGTATGTCATACCAAGCGACAACGCCCATACAGCCAGTCCCAAAACAACTCTCACTTCCACACCTCTGTAATTCTATGATGATGCCTGGAGAATCTACACCGTGATATAGGATTTTGCAAGATCCTCCTTTATGGTTTCAAATCCCACCTGAAAACTTTCATCTCCACACTCTATATTGCCATTCATGTCTATGTCGATGAAGCTTGTGAAATCCTCACCTCGGTATCTCTCTCTGTACATTCCTATCACATCGTAGCTGTCATTTGTCCTGGCATCCACATACGACAACCTTGCAGCGGCATCGTACACATCCTCCTCACGGACTATGCGGTATCTCGTTATGGACATCTCTTCCGGATCATACCACGCTATAAAGTGAGGGACTTTAACATCTATCAGTGAAAAGCTCACCGATACCATGGATTCCAGCGCAACAGACATTGCCTGTCCATAGTGACGGCAGTTTCTTCCATCGAGATCCATACAGATGATGACCGGACACGACAATGCCTTTGATGTATCCCTGACCATTATCTCATCCTGTCTGGCCGACAACTTCCAGTGGATACGGGTCATCCTGTCTCCAGGTCTGTACTCTCTCACCTGATACACCTCGGTCGAGTCATCGCTTCTCACATCCGAATAATATACATCACTGTCCGTCACAAAATCTCTTGTGTTCTTCGTGACCTCCACCGGAACGAGATAGCACTGAGGCAATACGTAAATGTACGCCGTTCCACCAACCTTTTTCCTGATCGAGAAAATATGGAAAGCATCATATATCCTGACGCCCGATGCCTTTATCTCGTATCTTCCGCTGACATCCAGCTTCATCTTTCCCACGCACTTTCCATACCTGTCATCTATCTGTTCAAATGTACTCTTCTTCTTTTTCTTCATACCCGGAGCAAGAACACTGAACACCGCTGCCACATGGGGTACCTGACCACCGGTGGCAGATACCGCAAGTTCCGGACAAAATGTACTGTTCTTCTCAACCACAGGTATATTCATCTGCATCTTAACACTGGTTCTTATGTATCGCACGATCAGCCCGGCTATAAGACTCAGCATGACAGCAGTCATGATCACCGCTGCGAAAAAGTATGATTTTTCTTTATTGATTATTCCTATATATACACATGCCCCTATCAGGACAATATACAATATTCCTCGTCTCATACGACATCCTACCACTACACGCTTCCAAATCTCATGCTACTTTTTCGCCGAACTTCTTCGTCTAACCGACGGTTTGTACACCCTCTCCATTATGTCCTTGAGCACAGCCTCCTGTGTTATGTGGTTCACCCTTGCCTTGGCACTTAAGACTATCCTGTGTCTTATGACGTCCGTCCACACCATCTGCACATCCTCAGGTATGACAAAATCTCTCCCGCTTATATATGCCCAGCTCTTCGCCATCTTGGTGAGGGCTATCGTTCCTCTTGGACTCACTCCTAGCTCAAGGCTTGGATTCTCTCTGGTTCCAACAACAAGCTGGCCTATATAAGAATACACGTCATCGCTGACCTTGACATGCTTTACTTCCTCCCTGATAAGCCGCAGCTCAGACGCACCTATTACAGGCTGTACATCCTGAAAGCCATCAGCGGAGGTTCTTCCCTTAACTATATCCAGCTCGCTCTCTATGGATGGATATCCCAGCTTAAGGCACACCATAAATCTGTCGAGCTGGGAATCAGGAAGAAGCTGTGTTCCGGCACTGCCGATAGGGTTCTCCGTGGCAATTACTATAAATGGATCCGGAACCTGATATGTCACTCCATCCACAGTCACATGTCCCTCCTCCATAACCTCGAGAAGTGCCGACTGTGTCTTTGGAGATGTTCTGTTTATCTCATCTGCGAGGAACAGATTGCACATAACAGCACCCGGTCTGTACACAAACTGATTTGTCGCCTTATCGTACATCGTAAATCCCGTTATATCTCCCGGAAGGACATCCGGTGTAAACTGGACTCTCTTGTTCTGGAGCCCCATTGCATTTGCAAATGCAAGAGCCATCGTCGTCTTGCCGACTCCCGGTACATCGTCCATGAGAATGTTACCGCCTGCGATTATCGCCGCCATTATCTTGGCAATACACACGTCCTTGCCTATGACGACCTTCTTCACCTCATCTATAACGTCCATTACCTTGTCATTATAATTCATCTCGTTCTCCCATCCTTCAGATTATCTGTCTACATACGCAACAGGGAGGAAGCTCTTCCACTTCCTCCCTGTTATCATTGCTGCTGAAGCTTCGCCTTTACCGTCTCTATATTATTCATTATAACTCTGTATGTATCATTGTCCCCATAGACACTGTAGAGTTCTTCTGCCGCAAGCTGATAAAATTTGAGTGCCTGCTGGTAGTCCTCCTGTCTGTACCACACCTCTGCAACAGCAGACAGCGCAGCACTGTAGTGATATCCTCTGACACCCTTGAGCTGATATCTGCGCACCGCCTCCGTCAGCTTGTCCTGAGCTTCCTTGAGCCGACCTGCCCTGAGAAGGCTCTCACCGAGATTGGCATATGTGGCAACAATCTCCGTACCAGCATTCTCATGTCTTTCTATGATGCTGAGCGCGTGCTCCAGTGCATCAACAGCCTTGTCGTAATCGCCAAGCTCCTGATAAATGAGCGCCACGTTGTTATAATAACCCGCCAGCAATATATCATATGGACCGAGCTGCTCCGAATATATGTCATACACCTTCCTGCAATAGGACAGGGCTTCCAACAGGTTACCTGCAGCCCTGTTCTCATTTGCAATATTCATGAGAGCGGTTCCATATGGAACTGTATCTTCAATCCCCATCTTATGAGCGAGCCTCATGACCTGCCTGCAAAAATACAGTGCCTTGTCGTGTTCTCCCGTGGTGCGGTGAAAACCGATAAGCTCATTGTATATCGCAAGCATGGAATCAGTATCCTTTTCATATTCAGCATCGCTGAGTGCCTGGGTAAGGTATCTCTCCACCTCCGGCAGTCTGTTCTCTGCGAACAGCTTATCAAGCCCGCTAAAAACCTCATTTATATTCATATAGTCAACCTCAATTTCTCTCACAATATCCTGTCATCACATCATAACACAATATTCGATTCATTTACAGACCCATTAAGGAAATCCATGGCATTGTCCAGAGTGGTCCTGCTTATCGCCTCCAGTGCCTCCTCTGTAAGGAATCCCTGATGAGACGTCACTATCACATTTGGAAATGACAACAGTCTCGCAGTGATCGAGGACTCCAGTATGTCATCCTCCCTGTTCTCAAATACATTTGGAGTCTCCTCCTCGTATACATCCAGCCCGATTCCGAAGAATTTTCTGCTTCTGATCCCAGCTATGAGATCGTCGGTCTTGATGAGTGCACCTCTGGAGGTATTCACCAGGATCACGTGATCCTTCATCATGCCAATGGTCTCTTCATTTATCATATGGTAGGTCTCGTCGGTCAGCGGACAGTGAAGCGATATAAGATCAGATCCCGCCAGGAGCTCAGGGAGCTCCACATATCTGACAAAATCAAGGTCCGGATTCTTATACATATCGTAGGCGATCACATCCATTCCAAATCCATGACATATCCTCGCCATGGCAGCCCCGATCTTACCGGTTCCGACAATACCGGCTGTCTTGCCGTAGAAGTTCATGCCTGTAAGTCCGACCAGACTGAAGTTGTTCTCCCTCACCTTTATATAGCTCTTGTGCAGTCTCCTGTTCACCGCCATGGCAAGTGCCATCGCATGCTCCGCCACAGCCTCAGGCGAATAGCCCGGAACCCTCATCACAGTTATACCGCATTTTTTTGCCGCATCCATATCCACGTTGTTGAAGCCCGCGCATCTCATCAGTATAAGCTTCACGCCCGCATCACTCAGCGCATTCACAACGGGTGCACTCACATCCGAGCTGACAAATGCACATATGGCGTCATACCCCTTTGCAAGTCTTGCGGTCTTCACCGACAGATCTGTGTCCACATAATCTATGGTCAGCTTGTCGTACTGATCTTTTATCGCATCGAACGACTCCATGTCATAACGCTTTGTATCATAAAATAATATATTCATATCTGTTCCTCCTGTTTTTTCCTCTATCGGTATAATGTGTAGCATTGCTTTTTTCTATGTACAAAAACGGAGATTCTCTGAACTGTGTACAGAGGATCTCCGTTTATTATTTGCGTGACAGTATAGCTGTAAGTCCCTGAGTCGGAACATGTGAGTCATCGTTATCCAACATGTTAGGCAGTATGAGTGTCGCCTCATACACCTTGCCCTTTCTGCAGGTCGTAAATGATCCATTCATCTCCTCCGCCATCTTCTGACATGTCAAAGTACCTATATGTGTGCTCTCAGCCTTGCTGCTTTCCGGATTTATATAATTTCTGAAATAAATTCTTACCTTTCTCCGATCTATATATACCCTTATATCTATGCTTTTTGATTTGTCCGAATACTTTCTGATGTTGGTAAATACATTGTCGGTTATCCTCTTCATACCCTGAAGATCAACGTAAATTTCGGCTTCCTTGTCCGAGATATCAATGTCGAACTGATATCCATTCTCGCCCAGGAGCACAACATACTCTCCAAGCATCTGGTCAAGGAACGGCCCCGCCGGGAACATCTCCATGTTGAGATCATCACCGCCCTTTGAATATACATAGAAGTATCTGAACATCTTGTCCGACATCGTCCTGAGCTGCTCCGCCTTCTCAGCACTTATCCTTATGTATTCGTCAAGCTCCTCCTGGGATGAATACTCCTTGTTCTGCATGAGCTCCAGATATCCCGCCATGACTGTGAGCGGAGTTCTTATATCATGGGCCATGGCTGTGACCAGATCACTGTTCGCCTGCCATGCCTCACGCTCCCTGCTGAGCTGCTCAATAATGGTCTGCCTCATGGCGTCTACATTCTCCGCCAGCATACAGATCTCATCCTGACCGTGTATTGTTATCGGCCCATTGATATCCACATCCTTGATATCCATGACCTCATTTGTGAGGCGTCTCATTCTGCCTATCTCTCTTCCGAAATAGACTATTATCACACCGATGAACAGGATACAGCATATGACAAATATCGCTATCTCTCCGACATCCTTGATCGTATCATCCGAATAGTCAACTATGCAGACATCAAACACTCCATCCTTGAATAGCACAGGATAGAAATCGTAGTCAAATTCATTGAGGTCTCCTCGCAGCATGCTGGAATTGCCGTAGTAAGCTCCCTCATCCGCGGTCACCGCATCGGATTTCTTCTGGGATTCGCTGCTCGAGGATGCCTTCCTCTTGATCTTTCTGATATTTCCATAGTTGTCCTGTAACAGAATGATTATCTCACCAGTCTCCGAATTCGTTATGACATATTTGTATGCGCCCTTCTTCTCTATCATCCAGTCAGAGTCGAATACTATATCATTGTTGTTATAAATCAGTATGTACACATTGTCGTGCTGCTCCTGCCATGCCCTGAGTGCCTGCGTATCCGTAGCCTTTATGGAATGGCTGGTCACATATGAAGCAAAGCTCTGGATCTGTCTGGCGGATCTCTTCTGTGTATTCGTGTCACTCATGTAGCTGTTCAGTGCAAATGTTCCTGCAAAAAAAGCCGATATGGACAATATTAGCCCAAGCAGTATGATCACAAACAGCTTTACCCTGAGTGTCCGCTTAAATGGCATCTTCATATCAGTCTACCTGATATCCCTTTCCATATATGGTCCTAATGATCTCAGGCTGCGCTGAGTTGTCCTCTATCTTCTGTCTGAGTCTGAGTATGTGTACCATGACCGTATTGGAAGATGAAGGAAGATACTTCTCCTGCCATATATTCTCGTAGAGTGCCTCGAGTGACCATGGCTTTCCTCTGTGCTCCACCAGGAAGAACAGAAGTGCATACTCCTTGTCGGTGAGCTTGATGACCTCACCGTTCTTGATCACAATCCTCTTAAATGAGTCAATATTTATATTGCCGACTGAGATATTCTTTGGATCGGTCTCTGATTTTCCGCGGTACACCTTGTATCTTCTGATAAGAGCATTCACCTTGCGGTTAAACTCGCTCTGGGTGAATGGCTTTGCCAGGAAATCATCGCCACCCACATCGTATGCCTCGTTCTGATCCGGCTCCTTCGTCTTCGCCGTCAAGAAGAGGACTGGGATAGATGAAAACTCTCTGATCTGCTGGCATGCCTCAGTACCTGAAAGCTTTGGCATCATTATGTCCATAACTATGAGATCGATGTCCTTGTCCGCACGCACGGTCTCGACAGCCTCAACTCCATCGGCAGCCTCCACAACATCGTATCCAAGTCTCTTGAGATATATATTGAGCAACGTTCTGATGTCCTGCTCGTCGTCCACTATAAGTACTTTTACAGATTCTTTTTCGTTCTCCATATCGCATTACTCCTTATCCACACCAAATGTATGTACATTATAACAAATACTCATATCTTTATTCCATTCTAAACTTCTTTGTAAGGAAATTTAAGTCATAAAAAAAACGGGAACCCTCACTATGTGAGAAGTCCCCGCCTTTTCTTTATAAAATGATTGGAAGAGCTATAGTTAGGTGTGTCTAACTGTTTCTGAGTATATCCAAATTGCCAGCATATGTCAATAACCTGCCCGCCATTTGTAATGATAACATTTATCAGTTCGCTCTTCTCTCCTGTCTTCTTCGCTTTATGCCTCTCCATGCCCCCATGATCATGTCCCTGTACACGCCAGGATTGAATATGAGCAGCAATGGGAAGAGCTCCAGTCGTCCCGCAAGCATGTCAAACATCAGAACATACTTGGTAAATCCCGTCAGCCCGCCAAAGTTTCTGGTAGGTCCTACCTCGGAAAGACCCGGTCCTATATTGTTGAGACACGATGCCACCGCAGTGAAGTTGGTCACCAGATCCCTGCCCTCAAGGGACACAAGAAATACAGACAGGGTAAATATTCCCATCAGCGTGATGAAGTATACATTTACCGCCCTGACTACCTCGTGCTCCACCGGTTTGCCATCCATGTTTATCTTCTTGATATTCTTCGGATGGAAATACGAACTCAGCTCCTTGACAACGGTCTTGAACATTATCACGAGTCTCGACACCTTCATACCGCCACCGGTGCTTCCCGCACAAGCTCCGACAAACATCAGGATGACCAGCACCGTCTTACAGGTCTGTGACCACTGGTCAAAATCCGCCGATGCGTAACCCGTCGTGGTGATGATCGATGCCACCTGGAAGGCCGCATGTCGCAGGGCATCCCACATATTTGACATGGTGTTCATCAGACTTACAAACAGTATCGCCACCGATGTCAGGATGATGAGGAAATATGTCCTGACCTCCTCCATGGAAAGTGCCTTTCGGATGTTCCTGAACAGCACAAAATAATAAAAGTTGAAATTCACACCAAACAATATCATGAACACAGTTACAACCCACTGTATATATGGTGAGAAGCTTCCAAAGCTGTCGTTCTTTATTCCAAAACCGCCTGTTCCGGCTGTTCCAAATGCCGTACACAGAGCATCGAACAATGACATATGTCCAAACATAAGGAAAATGACCTCCAGAACCGTCATTCCGAAGTAGATAACATACAATATCCTGGCAGTGTGCTTGAGTCTTGGAACAAGCTTTCCAACGGATGGCCCCGGGCTCTCCGCCTTCATCAGGTTCATATTTGAACCGGACGCACTGTTCATCGGAATGATGGCAAGCAGGAACACCAGAACTCCCATACCGCCTATCCAGTGAGTAAAGCATCTCCACAGCATCATGCCGTGTGACATACTCTCCACATCGCTCAGTATGCTGGCTCCCGTTGTGGTGAATCCCGATATGGTCTCAAACAGTGCATTTGTGAATGAAGGGATCTCCCCTGAAATGACAAATGGCATGCAGCCAAATATACTGAGCAGTATCCAACTGAATGCCGTGGCTACACATCCCTCTTTGAGATATATGGTCTGATTTGCCGGTTTTCTAAGTGTCATAAGCGTTCCTATCACAAGACATGATATTATGACTATAAGGAACGCAAATATTTCATGTTCCTGATATATGAGAGATGTCAGGCATGGAATGATCATGAGCAGACCCTCAAGTCTTATGATCTGGCCAAGTATAAATACTATCATGGAATTATTCATAATCTTCTCCTAATCAAACTGCCTTAAGCAAGTATATCTCTTATATCCGTAAATCCTGTCTCAGTGGTGACTATCATGGCCGTATCTCCAACCTGTATAGAATCCTGACCTGTTGGAAGCAGGATCGAACCGTTTCGATTTATAAATGCTATGAGGAGGTTCTTCTTGAGATTGAGATCCTTCAGCGGTATATCCGTCACCTCCGACTTCTCATCCACACGGAACTCTATCGCCTCAGCTCTTGAGTCAAACATGTGGTAGAGTGTCTCTATGCTGTTACTGTTGGAATTTTTCTTCGCACGGACATATGCGACTATGGACTCCGCAGTTATACTGCATGGATATACAACACTTCCCAGATCAAGGCTGTTTATGACCTCTCTGAAATTGCTCCTGTTTATCTTGGTTATCGTCTTGGCATTTGAATGTTTGCGGGCGTGGAGAGTCAAAAGTATATTCTCCTCGTCGATTCCTGTCAGGGACACAAATGATTCAGTCTCCGCAAGGCCCTCCTCGTTCAAAGTCTCCTGATCCGTTCCATCACCATTTATGATTATCGCCCTCGGCAGAAGGACTGAAAGCTCCTCACAGCGCTTCTTGTTCTCCTCTATGATCTTGACGGATATTCCCATGTTCACGAGCTGTCCAGCCAAATAATATGCGACATTTCCTCCACCGATTATCATGGTGTTTTTGACTCTCGCAGTCTTGAAGCCTATGTGCTCCATGAATTTTCTGGACATAGGCCGTGTTCCCACACATGACATGATGTCACCGGCCTTGAGGACAAAATCACCGGAAGGGATATAGAACTCCCCGGCTCTCTCAACTGCCGCTATAAGTATATTTATCGGCTTCTGTTTATTTGCAAGATCCTTACCGAGATCAGCTATGCTCTTGTTGTCCAGCACGTTCTTCTCCGGGATCTTTATCCTGGTCATCTCCGCCTGTCCGTGTGCAAATGAATTTATCTCAAGAGCCGTTGGCAGATACAGTACCCTCGACACCTCGATTGCAGTCTCAAGCTCAGGGTTTATGATCATGGTAAGTCCAAGCTTCTCCCTGAGATAGCTTGCCTCCTTGCTGTAATCCGGGTCTCTGAGTCTCGCTATGGTCGCGCAGTCTCCGACCTGCTTGGCTATGGTACAGCACAGGATGTTGAGCTCATCCGACGACGTGACTGCAGCTATCAAATCTGCGTTCTGTATTCCCGCTTCAAGCTGCACGCTGTGATTTGCTCCGTTTCCAACTATTCCCATAACATCATACTGATTTGCGTATGTTGCGACCTTCTGGGGATCCTTGTCTATGATAGTTATATCATGCCCCTCATTTGCAAGCTGCTTGAGTATGGCCACGCCAACCTTTCCACAGCCCACTATTATGATCTTCAATCCCGTCTTCTTGCTTGATCTGCTACCAAACACGGATTTATCCTCCTTGATTACCTTCAATTAGCTAAGCCAAGTATAGCATGCTAAATATAAAAATCAACACTTGCCACTTTTCTTTACTGAAACCTTACACGAACAGTCTTATTATGCAACACACCAGCACAAATATGACAAATGCTATGCCGACTATCATATTTGTTCTCTTGCTGAAACCTTTGGTGGGTTTTCTGTAGATTCCGTCATCTTCTTTGTTCTTCTTCATAGCCTTTTCTGTCTCCTGTTTTATTGTTATGAGTTTATTTTATATGTGATTTTCCGCAATAGCCTTAAGCCTCTTTATGAGCAGATTCACATTTGTGTGCCTCTTCAAAGAATTTTCCCCACTCTTTATGAAATCCCATGACTCCCCATAAGTCATATCTGTAGTCACAGTCTCATTCTCCTCAAAAAAACGCTCCAGCGATCCCGACGTCTCATGCTTCATCGAGAACTCCGCCGCCCTCCGCACCTTGCCGTGCTCATCTGAATTTGCATCCCGATACAGGAAATGATCCAGGTTGCTCGAAAAATAGTATACGGAGTATTTTATCTTTTTACTTCCTATCTTTATTGATGACAGCGAAGTGAGCACATCCAGATTCGCACTCTTGCAGAGATTGCGCTCCTTCACGTGATCCGGATTTGCCGTCACAATGATATCCGGGTAGTATACCGGCTTGTCTTCATTTCCCCCATCAGTCACGACCAGATTGTCATCTATGTACGCCCCATCCATATCCACAAAATGAATTATCTCCACAATGTCCTTCGGATACAGGCCCGTCCTCTTTAGCAGAGGACTGACCATTATCTCATCTATAAACCGCTCTATGTTGTCAGGATGTATGCCATTCTTTGAGGTTATATCACCGCCAAAGCTTCCGTCATCCTGCATGAGCATGGCAAATTCCAGAACAATATCAGGATCTATATCCTCCAGAAGCTGTCCAAATGGCACCTCAAGAGCATTCCGGTCCGACACTCCCTCGACAAGGAACAGGAAGATCTTCTTCTTAGGTCGTTTCCCCATGATCCATACCTGCCTTTCTGAATGCCGATACAATCTTGAACCTCTTCGTATTCCTATACAGCTCCTCGTCCTGTTCTCCAACCACGATCTCCCTGAAATAAGTATTTCTGAGATTGTTGCTACTTCCGATTCCCTTCATACGGATATACCTATTTCTCGGATTTGTCGTGGTGAAATATATATAATCCTTGCTTATGACCTCCAGCGGTCTGAGGTTATGCGATGTAAATATAAACTGCCCCTTGCCAGACTCCTGGAACGTCTGCAGCACCTCTCCCAGAAGATACTCAAACACACCGGCATCCAGCTCGTCTATGGCTATCGTGCACGACTGCTCATTGTACGCATCTATTATCAGACTGAGCACCGACACGATCTTGCGGATACCGTCGGACTCGTACCTGAATGGCATGTGCACTCTTCCGTCAGGCGCAGCCTCCTGATTGTGGAACACACTCATGTCCGTCTCATTTCTGCTGGACACTATCTCCACCACATGTCCCATACTGCCATCCTTCATGAGGGCAGGCGACAGCTCGTGAAGATCAACATTAAGTCCCGGAACTATCTGGCTGAGGACTATGTTTATATTCTCAAACTGGCTCTTTATCTCGCTGAAGACTATCTCCGGCATGATGTTCGGCACATCCGTCTTCAGAAGGAATTTACCGCTCTGTGTGTATAGCGGAAGTCCGTAGTTGAGTCTTATATATCCTGTTGATTTCGTGTCTACCACATGAAGATAGAGCTGACTGTAGTACGCCAGCTCCAGTATAACCTGATAAAACTCAGAGTATAACCCGCACTCATCGCACACCTTTGCAGTTCCGAGCGAGAAGATAAACGACGCCGACTTTTCCTGCGCCAGTCTTCTCACCACATTCAGCTCATCCACGAACTTTCTGTCATTTGTTATGAAATATTTCTGCTTCGATACAGGCCCGAACGGCATGTCGTCAGTGCATGTGTCAATCACAGGCTGAAGTATCATCTTCCTGCCCTCAAAATCACCTGACATACTCAGTTTCTCACCCGATATGCGGACTCTGTAGCTCGGCTGGCCACTGTTCTGATCCTCTCCTCCGTACTGTCTGAATCCGTTATTTGTCTCATTCTCCACGGCGGACATGAGGAATTCGTACACAACCTTTCGGATGCGTCCGTCCTCGTACTGAAGGTCAAATGTAAACTCCAGTCTGGCCATCTCCTGACCCTTTGCCACACATTCTGCATACACCGCCGGAACCTCAGCTCCAATCATCAGAAGCTTCAGTATGGCAAGCGCCTCTATAAAACTCGTCTTACCCGAGCCGTTCTGTCCATAAAGTCCCAATATATCTGATTCTGTTCCATACGGAACAAACTTCTTTCCACAGGCAAATACTATCTCTCCATGCTCCACACTCTTGAAGTTGTCAAGCACCGCTTTCTGCAGTCTTATCGTGGGAAGCCTATCCCAGTGGTCTTCTCTAAATTGTCTGATTCTCATTCACGGTCTCCTCAGATGCTCTTAATATAACGTCATAAAACTGTATTACCATTATATTGTTATCTCCAATTTCCGTCAACAGCCATCAAGTTTTTCGAATTTTATATTCTGTTTTTTTGATCTTTCACAGCTTTACCATTTCTATATCTTAACGGTGGTTCTCCCACCGCCGCAGAAAATTTCCTGATAAAATAACTTACATTTGGGTAACCTGATTTCATGGCAATCTCGGTAACCGACAGATCTGTGGACTCGAGAAGATGCCTTGCATACTTAAGTCTAACATAGTTCACATACTGTGTGAGCGTCATGTGAAATCTCTCACTGAAGAATCTTGACATGTACTTTTCCGACAGATGAAAATGTTCAGAAAGCTCAGCAAGACTTATGTGCTCATGATAATTATCCTGTATATATATAAGTATCTCCTTTTCCAGTCCACCTGACGCTCTCCCTGTCTTCGCTTCAAGCTGATCGTATTCCACTAAAAGATCTACAACCTGCAACAGTCTGATTCTCACCTGTATCTGTCTGTGTGTTCCAAATTTCCCATTTTCCTCTGACAACTCATCAAGAATAGGTATAAGTTTTTCAAGCAGATTCCGATTCGTCACTTCAGGTCTGAATTCCCGTGTGTGATTCCTAAGAGGAAAAAATATCTCATCCTCCAATTCATCCTTGGTCTGAAATGATATGAATTCCATCGGAAACAGAAATGTAAAATAATCCACCGGTGTTTCCGGGGCGGCCATCATATGCAGCACTCCCGGACTTACTATATATACAGCTCCGTCATCCCCTATAAATTTCTGTCCATCAATCTCGACCATAAGTGGACCTTTCCTTACATATATTATCTCCACCTCATCATGCCAATGAACCGGGATCTGGAATGCATGTGACCAGTATCTCATATGATACTCACAAAATGGATATTCTCTTGTTCCGTGTGGATGATTTTCCTTTAATTCTGCGTACATCTCAATCTCCTGCCTCCACATTTGTCTCATACTACGTTGTCATACTACCCCATATGTGGAATATGTGCAACTTTTGATTGATATAGTACAAGATTCAGCCTGTGGAAATGCGATATTATACAATTTAGTTACAATATATAATTTAGCACTAGTCTGCAAAGGAGCAACGGTTATATGAAGAAATTATCCGCACTTTTTATACCTATATGTTTTGAAACACTATTCTATATGCTGTCTGGCATGGTGGACACACTTATGCTCTCATCAGTGGGCGACTATGCCGTGGGTGCTGTCGGAACCGCCAACAGCTACATAGGCATGTTTATCATCATGTTCTCCATCATATCATCAGGAATGATGACTGTCATGACTCAGAACATAGGTGCAGGCAGGTCTGGCATCGCCTATCAGGCTCGTCAGCTTGGCCTTATATTTAATTCAGTCATAGGTGTGGGAATGTCCGTATTCCTGTTCGTCTTCTCCGGCGACATTCTTGACTTGATCGGAATAGCCGGGAACCTCAGGGAACCTGCCATGAGCTATCTTGAGATCGTAGGCGGAGGGTGCTTTCTGAACGCACTGATTCCAATATTTGCAAGCTACCTCAGAGCATTTGGACATACAAAGCAGCCTCTCATCGCTACCATAATCGGCAACCTTGTAAACTTCGCCTTAAATGCAGTTTTTCTCTTTGCGCTGCATAAAGGGGTGCAGGGTGTCGCTACAGCGACAGTCATATCCAAGGTTATCAACCTTGCAATTGTTATCTTTTTCTCCTGCACCCTTGTAAAAGCAGGGAAAAATCCCGAAAGGCTTTCTAACAGAACTGTCCTTTCACAGATCATCAGAGTCGGACTGCCATCTGCATTCGAATCCGTGCTGTACAATGTCGCCATGATGCTGGTGGTCAAGTTTCTGAACCAGATGGATACTGACGGAATAAATGTCACGGCACGATCCTACGCAGTCCAGATAAGCAACTTCTCCTACTGCGTCGGCTCAGCGCTCGCTCAGGCAAATGCCATCATGACCGGATGGCATATCGGTTCCGGCGATATAGATGCATGTAAAAGAGATACAAAAAAGGCCGCCATCATCGGTGTGATCGTGGCGACCTGTCTTGAAACTTTATTTGCTGTCACAGCCCCATGGACCATGAGACTGTTCACCGACAACCCGGACATGGTTCATATTGTCACAAGGCTTCTTGCAATTGACATCATCCTCGAGGTCGGCAGAGTTACAAACCTTGTCTACGGCCAGGCTCTGAAGACCAGCGGAGATGCGGTATTCCCAGCTGTCATAGCAGCGGTCTTTATGTACGTGTGTGCTGTCGGCGGTACATGGATGTTCGGCCTGCACCTTGGGCTCCTTGCAACCGGCGCCTACATAGGCCTTACCTGTGACGAATGTGTGCGTGCGGTTGGCATGATTCTGCGCTGGCGAAGCGGAAAGTGGACGGAGAAGAAACTGGTGTGATAATACCCTAGTACCAGACATATTCCAGAATGTATCAGACCAGACATACGCCAGGCTTTTATCACAGAATTCCACCTATCATATACACCACAAATGCTGCAAACCACGCCACAACGCACTGCCAGATCACTACCATGACAGCCCAGCGATGTCCCATCTCTCTCTTGATGGAGGCGATGGCTGCTATACAAGGCGAGTAAAGCAGGCTGAATACGAGCAGCGATGCTGCAGCCCTGGTTGTGATAGCTGCGGTCACTGATCCGTTAAACAATATCTCAAGTGTGGATACCACACTCTCCTTCGCCATGATACCGCTTATGAGCGACGTACATATTCTCCAGTCGCCAAGTCCAAGCGGCTTAAATATCGGCACCAAAAGTCCGGCTATCGCAGCAAGTATGCTGTCCTGCGAGTCTTTCACCATATTGAGGTGCATATCAAAGCTCTGAAGGAACCAGATACATATAGTTGCAAGAAATATAACTGTGAACGCCTTCTGAAGAAAGTCCTTTGCCTTCTCCCACAGGAGCTGGCCTACGTTCTTCGCACCCGGAAGTCTGTAATTTGGAAGCTCCATGACAAAAGGAACCGCATTGCCCTTAAACAATGTGCTCCGATAAACCATAGCCACAATTATTCCTATCGCAATTCCAAGGAAATAAAGCCCTGCCATAATAAGGCCGCCCTTTCCAGGGAAGAATGCGCTTACAAAGAACGCATATATAGGAAGCTTCGCCGAACAGCTCATGTATGGAGTGAGCAGAATAGTCATCTTTCGGTCTCTCTCACTCGGGAGTGTCCTGGTTGCCATGACGGCCGGAACCGTACAGCCAAATCCAATCAGCATCGGAACTATGCTCTTGCCAGAAAGTCCGATCTTCCTTAGCAGCTTATCCATGACAAATGCAACTCTGGCGATGTATCCACTGTCTTCCATAAGCGACAGGAAGAAGAACAGGGTAACAATTATTGGAAGGAAGCTGAGCACACTTCCCACTCCTGCAAATATTCCGTCCATAACAAGGCTCTTGACCACCACATTTACATTTGCTGCGGTGAGAAGCTTTCCCACCTGAACCGTGAGTGCATCTATCCCCATCTCTAAAAGTTTCTGAAGTCCAGCTCCGATCACGTTAAATGTCAGATAGAACACCGCCAGCATGATACCTATAAAGCATGGGATTGCGGTATACTTACCCGTAAGAATGCGATCTATCTTTTCGCTTCTGATCCTCTCCTTGCTCTCCTTTGGCTTGACTACACAGTTTTCACATACCTTTTCTATGAAATTAAATCTCATATCAGCTATGGCTGCACTCCGGTCAAGTCCTCGCTCTTTTTCCATCTGGATTATCAGATGTTCTATCGTCTCTTTCTCGTTCTCATCAAGTCCAAGCCTGTCAAGTATGAGATGATCTCCCTCTATGATCTTGGTAGCAGCGAATCTAAGCGGCAGATCTGCCGCCTTTACATGATCCTCTATAAGATGCGCCACCGCATGTATACATCTGTGAACAGCTCCGCCAAACTCATTCTCATCACAGAAGTCCTGTCTTCCAGGCTTTTCCTGATACTTGGCTATATGTATGGCGTGTCTTACAAGCTCATCCACACCCTCGTTTTTTGCCGCAGATATAGGCACAACCGGGGTTCCAAGCATTGCCTCCATCCCATTTACATCTATGGAGCCCGAATTGCCTGTGACTTCATCCATCATGTTGAGTGCGACGACAACCGGTATCTCCATCTCAAGAAGCTGCATTGTGAGATACATATTTCGCTCTATATTAGTAGCGTCTACTATATTGATGATAGCCTTTGGGTGATCATCAAGCACAAAGTTTCTGGACACGATCTCCTCGCTGCTATAAGGAGACATCGAATATATTCCAGGCAGATCCGTCACGGAAGTATTCTCCCTGCCCCTTATCGGACCATCTTTTCTGTCGACAGTTACTCCAGGGAAATTGCCTATATGCTGATTTGATCCGGTGAGCTGATTGAACAGAGTCGTCTTTCCACAGTTCTGGTTGCCAACCAGGGCAAATGTAAGTCTTGTTCCTTCTGGAAGCGGATCACCGTCCCCTTTGACGTGATATTTTCCTTCCTCGCCAAGTCCTGGATGTTCCTTCTCCTCTATGATCTCAACTCTGGTGTGGGCTCTGGATCTTGTCTCTATCTGCTCTGCATCTATCTGCTCTGCATCAGCCAGTCTGAGTGTAAGTTCATATCCATGGATCTGAAACTCCATAGGATCGCCCATCGGAGCAAGCTTCACAAGGGTGAGCTCCGCACCGGGTATAACACCCATGTCAAGGAAATGCTGTCTTAGCTCTCCTTCACCGCCAACTGCCTTTATTCTGGCACTCTGTCCTACCTTCAAATCTCTCAGTGTCATAATTGATTATCCTTCTTTCATCATTCATCCAGATTCATCCACGCAGTCTTTCAGTACCACAAAATCGTCTGTCGAATGCCGTCTATTTATGTTTATTGATATTTTTTCTCAATTATAGCACGATGCGTTGTATGCGCAATATATAGATCCTGATTATCGTCTATATTTTCACGGCTTTTTCATGTGCATCTCTGTCTATAGAAGTCAGTTCCTTAAGTTCCCTCACCGTAAACACACCGCAGACAATCGCAGTTATTCCGTCCGCTATCGGTCCCGCATACATGACACCATCGATCCCCATGAATATAGGGAATATGATGATGAGAGGAAGCAGAAATAGTATCTGTCTTGTGAGTGACATGAACACACCAAGTCTCGCCTTTCCTATAGAGTTGAAGAAGTTTGATGTCACCGGCTGGATTCCATTTACGATGGTAAGAAACATATATATCCTGAAGTATCTCTCTGAAAACTGTAAGTACAGCTCGCTTCCCTCTCCAAATGCGCTTATGATCTGTCTGGGGAATATCTGGAATGCTGCAAATGCCACCACCGACAGAGCTGATGCTGCTGCCAGCGCCAGAAGATAAGTCTTTCTCACCCTCCTGTACTTTCCTGCGCCATAGTTGAAGCCTATGATCGGCTGGGTTCCCTGTGATATTCCTATAACGATCGCCATGAATATCATGTTTACCTTGCTTATTATTCCTGAACACGCAAGTGGTATGTCGCCTCCATACACCGACTGTGCTCCGTATCTTGACAAAGTATTGTTCATGACAACCTGGACTATCGCCATGGCTATCTGATTGAAACACGCCGACGCACCGAATCTGAATATATTGCCGCAGGGCTCTCCTCGCATAACAAAACTTTCCCTGGTAAGATGTATTGTCTTGAAATGGAACATATATCTGAGGCTTATGGCAAATGATATGATCTGTCCTGTGATAGTTGCCAGCGCCGCACCGCGCATACCCATATCGAGCCCGAATATAAGTATCGGATCAAGTATAGTGTTGATGATGGCACCTGTCAGCATGGATATCATTGAATACCTCGGACTTCCATCAGCCATGATCAGCTTGCTCATTCCGGTATTCGCTATCAGGAATGGGAAACCTATCGCTGTTATCCTTGTGTACTCCTGTGCAAATGGCAGAACCTTGTCAGTTGCGCCGAATGCCTTTAGCATAGGTGTCAGGAATATTGTCGTCACAAGGAAAAGTGCCACGCCAAATATCGCCATGAGACAGATTCCATTTCCTGCTGCCTCAGCCGACTTCTTCTCATCTCCGGCACCAAGCTTCAATGAAAAGCTGGTCGCACTTCCTATGCCAAGAAGAAGCGATATCGCGGTACATGCCGTTGAAAGAGGAAATGCTATATTTGTCGCAGCATTTCCAAGCATTCCCACTCCGTGTCCTATAAATATCTGGTCAACTATATTATAAAGTGCTGTCACCAGCATGGATATGATACACGGTATGGCAAAGGTTGTGAGCAGATGTGCCTCATTCTCATATCCAAGGGGATTGTTCTGATTTTCATTTGTCTTTGTGTTATCAGATGTCATGATTCTGTATTGCCTTTCTGTCTGTATTGCGACTCAGTTTTTCATTCCATATTTCTTCAGGTCTACCCGGTCATTTTCAACCTCTATGCCGTCTGCCCTCAGGCGGTCCGCCTGGACATTTGCTCCACCGAACGCAAATGCTCCCGCAAGCTCACCCTTGGAATTCACCACTCGGTAACACGGTATATTCTCAGGATCAGGATTCTTATGAAGTGCATTCCCCACGGCTCTCGCCATCTTCCTGTCACCTGCCATCTCCGCAACCTGGCCGTATGTTGCAACACATCCCTTCGGAATCTTCTTCACCGCATCGTAGATCCTCTTTGTCGGACTGTAGGTTACTATGTCATAGCTATCCGCTATCATCTGCTTCACCGCATCCTCTGGCACACTTCCATCCAGTATGATAGTGTTCCAGTGTTCTTTGTTCTGATGCCACCCCGGTATGACAGACTCAAATGCCTGCCTCCAGAAATCCCGGCTTTCCGGATCAGCCTTCACATTCAGATTGATATATCCATCCCTCTCATAAGTCCAAAGGAATGCCTTCTTGCTTCCCTTTACCCTGACAAGCTGCCAATTCTGGTCGTGAAATGGAGCCTCCTGGTAAGTGTCCGGAAATGAGAGACCATATGCCAGAACTTCCTCCCTTGTTGTCATGTGTATTTTTCCTTTCTTGTGTTGCGATTATGTAATTAGCTGCCAGTTTTCACCTCAGCTACATAACTTGTTGTTTTTATCTTTTTTCATTTTTCAGCTAAAAAGCGATAAACTACCTGTATCCCTTGAGATATCTCTTCTGCTCATCCGTTATACGGTAACTCTCCACTGCCTTCTGTATCGTCTTTCGGTGAACCCAGTCAGACATGCGGTGCTCTTCTATGTACGGAATGACCGCATCCCACTGCTTTGCCAGTGCTGTCGCCATGTACCATGCTATCATCATGTTGACATAATACTCATCAGACTTAACTTCTGCCACCAGCTTCACATATTCAGGATCAAAATCAGCATCCAGATAAAGCCTCATGAGCATTCCTATTCCATACCGTATAGTATATGTCTCGCCTGAGGCGATCCAGCGCTTGATGACCGGCAGCAATTCTTCCTTGTGATTTTCAAAACACTTCGGTGCCGGGAAATCACAGGTTGCCCAGTTGTCTATATACGGAAGAAATCTCTCTACCTCTGATAGACATTTATCATAGTCCTTTATCCTGGTTATGAGCATCATGTGAAGATTGTTTTCCTCGTAATAATGGTGTGGAAGTTCTTTTATAAACTTTTCTGACAGTTCTGTTCCAGCTATACTCTTTGCATATTTTCTGAGCACGGGAACTCTTATGCCTATAATCGTCTCCTTGTCGATGTCTGGCATAAGCCTGCTGTGAAAATCTCTGTATGCCATATCCTGTAGTTCAAACAGATGCTTTTGAATCTCCTCCATATTTTCACCTTACGCTTTCTAATTTTCTCGTTGTTAGTTTTCCATTTTCTACATTTTTCTATTCTAACTCATAATTGTATACAACTATTATATCTAATACTATCTGAATTTCTTCACATGCTCCGATATAAACCGAAACAGTTCGATATTGACCTTCTCATTCTTCTCCTCCGCCTCAAGATATTCAGGCACTGAAATATCTGTCTGAACCTCTCCGCATACATCAACACCCAATATTCTTGAATGTCTTATACCACCGGCATATCTTTCATCATTACGACAAGCGTCTGTATTTTTTTCTTCACCCTGACCGCCAAGAAAGACACCGAGCAGACGTTCAAGTCCATCGATTGACATATCCCCCTGACTCCAGTTTGTCTCCGTGTATTCTGTTCCGAGGACATCTTTGTCTATAGATATATACAGAGGCAGATCTGTTCTAATAAGTTTCAGCTTATTCTCAAGCAGATCACCATGCAGGTCTTCGGCGGAAAATGTCAACAATCTTCCGCTCTGACTCCCACTATAACTTTCCAAAGTCTGCTCTATATCTGACTCCGGCGGACCTACAACTACCAGCTGTCTTAGATTTTTATTCTGTATAAGAGTCTGTCCCGCCCAGTCTCCGCAGCTCATCATTTCTGGAACCATCGGTATCTGCATGTCTGTATGATGATCATACATAACCAGCCCAAACGGTTCGGTTATATGATCTGTTATAATCTTCGTTATATAATGATAATTTCCCGAATCTATATAATGTATACCCTGGATTCCGTACGGCTCTATCCTGCCCCATATTTTTTCATATGCATTTTTTGAACAATACATATCTGTCTCTTGTATATCAGAGCAATCTATGTATCTGAATCTATCTATATCCTTTATATCCTCATCACGATATACGTGAGTAAAATCCAAAATCATATTCTCATTTTTCACCTTGCTGTCACCCATATACAACCTCCATATATCCAATAACAAGTCAATTTCGCAGCAATATCGATTAACCTGTCAATAATAAAATAATCTTAATACAAAAATCGCCCGACTGTATTCTAACACAACCGGACGATTTTAATCACTATTTGTCTTTCTTTTTCCTTATGTGGATCTCCGGGATTGCCACCGTGTCATATGTCACAGACGAGTCATCCTCACCCACATTATCCTCATTGTCATCATGGCTCTTTGTGTTCACCTCAGGAATAGCCAGATTGTCAAATGACATGTTGAATCTGTGATGCTTTTTATGCTGTTCTTTATTTTTTTCTCTCATAGTTGGTTATACCCCCTAAAGTATGTTTATGAAAAATGTAATTACCAGGCTGTTCAGGAAGTCAGCAAATAAACTTCCTATAAGCGGTATTATCAGATATGCCTTGACCGAAGGAACATAGCGGTCGCATATAGCCTGCATGTTCGCCATGGCATTTGGCGTTGCTCCCATACCGAATCCGCATGTTCCGGCGGACAGAACCGCCGCATCGTAATCCCTGCCCATCACGTTGAACACAACAAAATATGTGAACAGCATCATGAGTATGAGCTGCGCCGAGAGCAGTATGATCAGCGGAAGTGCAAGTTCTGCAAGCTGCCACAGCTTCAGTGTGATCATCGCCATTCCAAGGAACAGTGACAGGCAGATACCACCAAGGTTGTTGATCTCACCCATGTATATATCAAACTTACCGGAATACTCTCCGATATTTCTGATGACCGCAGCCGCGATCATCGCACCTATATATATAGGAAATGTAAGTCCTGTCTTTGTGAGAAGTTCCGATATGATGGTTCCTATTCCTACGGCTATGATGAGCTGGAACACAGCTGCCGCATACATATTGGTATGGCGCTCGTGTTTCTTCTCATCCTCAACCAGTATACTGTCGTCCTCGGCAACTGCAGTGTCCAGAAGCTTCTTCCTGTCTATGAGTCTCTTGCCAATAGGTCCACCTATAAGACTTCCTGCGATAAGTCCAAATGTTGCCGCAGCCGTGCATATAGTTGTTGCCCCCTTGACATCAAAATCCTCCAGCACCGGGCCAAACGCTCCTGCAGTTCCATGACCACCTACCATAGGTATAGATCCCGTGCAGAGTCCAACAAGCGGATCAAGATGCAGCAGCTTACTCACCCCGAGTGCCAGAAAATTCTGGGACACTATAAGCACCACAACCAGTCCAAGGAATATGAACAACGACTTTCCTCCGCTCTTTAAAACCTTGAGATTCGCCTGGAATCCAACGGATGTGAAGAAGAATACCATGCACACCTCTCTCAGCGTATCGTCAAATGTAAATTCTGCTATGCCAAGACTGTAACACACACAGGTCAGGACTGCGAAAAGCAGACCTCCTATGACCGGCGCCGGTATGCAGAATTTCTCCAGGAAATTAATTCTTTTCTTCAAAAACTGTCCCAATATAAGTACCAGAACTGACACCGCCAGTGTCTGATACATATCTATCTGTATCTCCATGTAAGACCTCTCTTATCTATATTATATACACATGCAGACATCCGTGATCAGATACCATTTTACCCAATATCATCTGCATATATTCTTTTCCGCATTCAGTATATTTATTATCAGCAGCTGACAACTACTGTTCAGCCGGGATCTCTATTCCTTTTTTCTGATAATAAGCTTTCGCACCATCATGAAATGGAATGGTCACGTTCTTCACAGCCTCACTCTCATCTATCTGGAAGGTGAGTGCTATTGAATACTGGATATCCTGCGCATGTTCAAAGAGAAGTCCTGTGAGCTCCTCCACTATCTTCTCATCCATATCATCCCTGGCGAGGAGCACTGCTCTGACACCGAGTGTCACAACATCCTGAGTCTGTCCCTCGTAGGTTCCCGCTGGTATGGTGTAATCCGTATAGAAGCCGTACACGGATTTTAGTCTGTCCCTGCATTTGTCATCTATTCCGATGAGCTTTACGTCACATTCCTTAGACAGCTCCTCGATCACCGAGGTCTGTATACCTGCTGTACAAAAGAATGCATCTATCTGTCCTGATTTGAGTTCATTTGCCGCATCCACATAATCGAGATTAACCGTGTCCACAAGGGATTCCACAAGGCCGGTCATCTTAAGTATCTGCTCTGCATTTCTCTGGGTACCGGACTCCTCCTCACCCACAGAAATCTTCTTGCCCTGAAGATCATCCAAGCTGTCTATTCCCGAGTCAGATCTCACCACGATCTGACACGCCTCAGTGTACAGGCTGGCAACTGCCGAGTACCCTCTGTACCTCTTCTTGTCCGTGGCGCCTGTTCCGTTGTAGGCCGCATCCACCAGATCCGCCTGGGCTATCGCCATGTCCACATATCCGTCGGACAGAAGCCTGATATTCGCCGTGGAGCCTGCAGTAGCCTTTACCTCAAAATCAAGATCCTCATTCTCCGAGGATGCTATCTGCGCAAATGCGTTGGAGAACGCATAGTATCCGCCGCCAACTCCCGCGGCTCCCAGCTTCACGGAATCACTGCCGATGCCACACCCGGCAAGGGAAAGTGTCATCAGAATGGCTGTTCCCACTGCAACCATCCTCTTTATCTTTTTCAGTTTCATTTCATTTTCCTCCTTACGTGACTTGGCGAAAGATCTTTCTCTTCGCTATTACCACCACCATACAACAATCCCGTATAACACGAAATAAAGGGCTTATCGCCCTTTATTATCGCCGTCCATATACCATGTACATCATTATTGTTATTTTACAACTATATTTAACAAAATGATATGGATAATTGTATTTTATATCTATAAAATCATCCTGAATCCGTCTATGAGAGCTATATTATTTACTTCTTTATAATTTTTACGCCCTTATCTGCATCAATAATGCCGCCCTTCGCTGTAAGCTTTTTATTCTTTCTGACATCCAGCTTAGTCAGTTTGTTAGGCTTGCAGAACAGTTTTTGAAGACTTCTGCTCTTGCTTACATTCAAGGTCTTTAAGCTATTATTACCACAATACAATGTTCTGAGTTTCGGTGTGTTTCCGGTCGACAGAGCTGTAAGCTTTCTTCATCTTTTTGTTCTTACTCACATCAAGTCTGGTTATCTTGTTGCCTGAACTTGCTGTCTGGGAATGCCTTCTTATAAATCTTGACCTTGGCTATAGCTGCGCTTGTAGTTACAACTCCATTTCCCCATACACTTCCCATAGATGCTGTCACCATCGCCGCAACGACCCCCGCAATAACCAATCGCTTCAACCCGGTAACAAATGTGTAATTTTTCCTGTCTCTCATTTTTCTTTATCTCCCTTTATATAAATTTTCAGCATAAAAAGGCACATTTCTATTGTATATAAGTAAACTTAAAAGTCAACTCCGTATTGCTGCTTATTATTTTTATCATATTTTATTTTCTTGCAAATGCCGGAGCACTCCGGAATATAAACAAAATAAACGGCGGAGTCATTGTCTCCGCCGTTTATTTAAAACACATATATCAAAGTGACTTTACCACTCGTGCACCTCTACTTCTAACCCCCACGTGCTGAACAGTGAATCCGCAGCCTCCTCCACAGTCTGACCATCAGGAAGTGCCATGTAACTTCCACTCACGCTCACTATTCCGTCACCACAGTTACTATAGGCTATCCACAGTGCACATTCCTCCCCAGCTGGGATCACCCACACCTGATCCAGCACCGGTTCACTTACTACATACGCCTGATCATACCTAAGTATTGATGAGGCCGCCAATGCACTCGCTCCCCCAGCGCTGGCGGTCACATAATTTCCAAATGCCAAGCACGCATTTTTTTCAACACGGTCTCTGGCCGTATCGGACAGGGACGTTTCACCATCAGTCTGCCCCATAATGAATTTTGCTGCTTTATCCGAGATTATCACAACTGCAATCTTGCCACTTGTGTCGGCTATATTATCCCCCCAGTCACTTGCGACTTCAGCAACCTCGTCACTTCCGCCCATTATCTTTATATAAGCTTCATCATTTGCAAGTTCGTTCACCGAAGCCGCCACATCTAGGGCAGTCTCCTTGAACCACTCCTCATCCGGTGTATTGACCTTGAACTTTCCTTGACTCTCTATACCCGATTTGGTTCTATCTGTTTTATCACTGCTTACCACTGATGAACATCCCGCAAGTCCCACCAGTGCCGCAAGCACACATATCACAATTCCTGTCTTTTTCATATTCCATTTACCCATTTTTTCTCGATATAAGCCCATTTTTAATGTCTTATTATATAAAGAAACATTCTCCCATATTTTTCTCAAGTATCCATATCCTCGATTTGTCTATAATACAATAACTCCATACATTTACACAACCGTTTAAAACTTAAATAATCTTTTTTCTGCCCGTAGGGTATTTGTAGTGCGTCCTGCAATAAACAGCGATCTTAACTCCGTGTGTAACTTGAAAACGACAATGACCACCCGTCCGGATATTCAATGGATATTACATCTTAGCTCTACTTGTCACTTAAACACTTCCTGTCCGTGCTCTTTAAAGTATACCATCATCTCATGTGTGAGACTCAGGTGCTCCGGATAGTCTGGAATATCATCACGGTTCACCCACTCTCCGGTTGCAAGCTCTTGTCTGTCTATGGTCAGATGTCCATCACCGCCCTCCGGTATGTCTGCCTGACAGAAATAACCCATGAGAAGATTGCTGTCATAGCCCCATGGCTGTGACTTGTAATAAGTGATATTCTTAACGCTGATGCCGACCTCTTCCATGACTTCTCGTCTGACTGTCTGCTCAGCGCTCTCTCCTATCTCGGTAAATCCCGCAATCAGGGCATATCTCTTGTATTCTCTTCCAGCATATGTGGTAAGTATTATCCTGTCGCCGTCGATCACACCCACTATAACAGCCGGGGCTATGACAGGAAATATCAGCCTGCCACAGGACGGACATCTGAGCATCCTCTCTTTTTCATCATATACAGTTCTCTCTCCACAGGCGCCGCAGAACCTGTTGGTTCTGTACCACAGTGACAGATGCCAGCCGGTAGCCGCCGCAAGCACCGCAGCCTTCGGTTGGCACGCCCTTGTCTTATACATGCTTCGGTAATCATATCCCGGAGCTGTCAGTCGGTTATCTCCATTCCACAGAAAATATGCAGTATCATCTATTGAAAAGAGATAAACCAGATCCCCTATTTTCCTATCGCATCCGGTTATTTTCTGCAGTTCTCCATACGTCATAAACCCAAGCAGGTTCTCATTATCCATAACTTTCGCAAATATCATTTTCTCAGAAAAAGAGAGAACCATATCGTGATCCTCTGGTTCTCTCCTGTTACTATATTGATTATTAAACCTCTGTGGTTCTATATCCTGTATCATACCTATATTTCCTCCACTATTCCAGATGTCCAAAGATCTCAAAGAGAATGATATCCCTCATTTTCCCTATTATTTTCCTTCAAAGACTTCAACCTGTCAATCCTTAATGTTGGTTACAGCCATGCCATGTAAACATAAAAAATCAGGCAATCGGTATTTCGCCAATCGCCTGATCTTTTTTATGTAGATATTGTATTTAAAATCTTTACGGGGAACCCCCGCTCATCTATTAAGCCTCTGCCTTCTTAGCATTCTCCTTCTTCATATTAACAAGCTTCTTGATACATGTGATAGCCACGATGATACCAAGTACGATAAGGAATACTGCTACAATAAGCTGAAGTCCCTCTACAAGGAATGTTGCTGTTCCAGCCTGGAACTTCTGTACATTGCCTATTACATTGAGCACGATAGCTGTAAATGTAACAGCAAGCATTATCAGCATAGGTGGGTAGAGCATTGCGTGCTTTCTGTTTGTTGCCTTGAGGAATACTGCTACGCCTATAAGTACAAGGGCTGCAAGCATCTGGTTTGCTGATCCGAAGAGTGGCCATACATTTGAATATCCAC
>OLWB01000393.1_pt1 | contig 45944 bp, 41 predicted proteins | sample 1673331 | NCBI WGS metagenome assembly OLWB01 (sample SAMEA3178943, study PRJEB25190) | human gut metagenome | biome: human gut; feature: human-associated habitat; material: faeces | place: Austria | collected 2013
CCGGCCGTGCTCCCGCCGCTGCGCAGCGAGAAGGACCGCCTTGCGATGATCGAGGCCGTAAAGGACGGCACGATCGACGTCATAGCGACCGACCACGCGCCGCACACGCCGACGGAAAAAGCTGATTTTCTGCACGCGCCGAACGGCTCCATCGGTATGGAAACGTCGTTTGCGGCGGCATATACCGCGCTTGTAAAGACCGGCGTTTTGACGCTTACAGAGCTCATCGAAAAGATGAGCGTGCGCCCGGCGGAGCTGCTCGGCATTGAAGCCGGCGCCATCGGTGCGGGCGAAGTGGCCGATATTGCGCTGATTGACGAGCACGAAGCGTGGGTTGTGGACCCCGAAAAGCTGCATGGCAAAAGCCGAAACACGCCGTTTAAGGGGATGACGCTCACGGGCCGCGTAAAGGCGACCGTCTGCGGCGGCAGAGTTGTATTTAATGAACTGTAAAAGTTTGAGAAATTTGAAATTATAGATTTGAAATGAGAGAGGGATTACTATGTCTTTTGACCGTATGATTGAAAAAATCGTGGAAACCCAGAATCCGACCGTTGCAGGTCTTGACCCGAAGCTCGCGTACATTCCGTCCTACATTCTGGACGGCGCCGTCGCAAAGTATGGCAAAACGCTGGAGGCTGCGGCCGCCGCACTGCTCGAATACAACAAGGGCCTCATCGACGCGCTGTGCGATATTGTCCCGGCCGTAAAGCCGCAGGCGGCGTACTATGAAATGTACGGCTGGCAGGGCGTGAGAACCCTTGCGGAGACCGTCGCTTACGCGCGCGCAAAGGGTATGTTCGTCATCACGGATGGCAAGCGCAACGACATCGGCACCACGATGGAAGCCTACGCCACGGCGCACCTCGGCAAAACGGATGTGTTCGGCGAGAAAACGGAAGCCTTCGGTGCGGACGCGCTGACCGTGAATGGTTACCTCGGCACGGACGGCATCAAGCCGCTGCTCGGCGTTTGCGAAGCGGAAGATAAGGGCATTTTCGTGCTCGTGAAGACCTCCAACCCGTCCTCCGGCGAATTGCAGGATCAGAAAATGGAAAGCGGCAAGACCGTTTACGAAACCATGGGTGAATTCTGCGAGCACTGGGGTGAAAGCGTTATGGGTAAATACGGCTACTCCGGCGTCGGCGCGGTCGTCGGCGCAACGTACCCGGCACAGCTCGGCGAAATGCGCGAGAAAGCGCCGCACACGTTCTTCCTCGTGCCCGGTTACGGCGCACAGGGCGGCGGCGCGGATGACGTTGCCCCGGCGTTTGACAAGAACGGTCTCGGCGCCATCATCAATTCCTCTCGCGGCATTATGTGCGCATGGCAGAAGGAAAAGTGCGACGAGCATGACTATGCACAGGCGGCAAGATGCGAAGCCATTCGCATGCGCGACGAGATCTGCGCACGCATCGGCGAAATTCGCGCGAACGGATGAGTAACGCTCGGAAAGGACAAGCTATGAAATATGACGTTCAGCTCTGCGAGGTGCTGTGCCGCGCGCAGACCGCAGAGAACACCTTTGATTATACGGTCTTAGCGCCGAAACTGGCGGAAGTGGCGCAGCCCGGTCAGTTTGCGCACATTTACGTGCCCGGTAAAACGCTGCGCCGCCCGATTTCCATTTGTGACATCGATAAGAAAAACGGCACGCTGCGCTTTGTGTTCCAGATTCGCGGCGCGGGTACAGAGCAGCTCTCGAAGTTTGAGGTCGGCGACAAGATGGATATTTTGGCGCCCCTCGGCCACGGCTTTACGTTCGACCCGAACGCGCACAATTTGTTCATCGGCGGCGGTATCGGTGTGCCTCCGCTTTTCGGTGCAGCAAGGCAATGCGGCAAAAACGCCACGGTGGCGGTTGGTTTCCGCAATAAGGATTTCGTGATTTTGGAAGGCGACTTCCATGCGGCAGGCTGTGACCTGCGCATTGCAACGGATGACGGCAGCTACGGCCACCACGGCCTTGTCATCGATTTAATTCAGGATGTGCACCCCGATAAAATTTTTGCCTGCGGTCCGAAGGTCATGCTGCGCGCCGTGACGGAGTTTGCAAAAGCGCGCAACATTCCGTGCGAAATTTCCCTTGAGGAGCGCATGGCGTGCGGCATCGGTGCGTGCCTCGGTTGCGCGGTGGAGCTTTACGACGAAAACGGTGAAACGTATATGGGCCATGTCTGTAAGGACGGCCCGGTGTTCCCGGCGGAAAGGGTGGTATTCTGATGGCTGATTTAAAGGTTTCGGTTGCGGGTGTGGAGTTCCATAACCCGCTCATTGCGGCGTCCGGCACGTTCGGTTTCGGCCGCGAATATGCAGAGTTTTACCCGCTCTCCGCACTCGGCGGTATTTCTTCTAAGGGCATCACGTTAAAGGCGCGACCGGGCAATCCTGCGCCGCGCATTGCGGAAGCCCCCGGCGGTATGCTGAATGCCGTGGGTCTGCAAAATCCGGGTGTCGATCACTTCATCGAAAAAGATCTCCCGTGGCTGCGCGAGCAAGGCGTGACCATCATTGCGAACATTGCCGGCAACACGCCGGAGGATTACTGCGCCATGGCAGAAAAACTGAATGACACCGATATCGACATGATCGAAATGAACATTTCCTGCCCGAACGTGAAGCAGGGCGGCGTGCAGTTCGGCACGAGCTGCGCAGGCGTTGAAGACATCACGAAAGCGGTGCGCGCGCACTGCAAAAAGCCGCTGATGGTGAAACTTTCCCCGAATGTGACGGATATTTCCGAGATCGCGCTCGCGGCGGAAAGCGCCGGTGCGGATGCCGTCTCCATGATCAACACGCTGACCGGCATGCGTATCGACATCAACACGAAGCGTCCGATCATTCACAACAACACAGGCGGCTTCTCCGGCCCGGCGCTTTTGCCCATTGCGGTGCGCATGGTGTGGCAGACGTATCAGAAGGTGAAAATTCCGATCGTCGGTCTCGGCGGCATCAGCACGTGGCAGGACGCTGTGGAAATGCTGCTTGCGGGTGCGACGGCGCTGCAGATCGGCACCGTGCTGTTCACAGACCCGTATGCGCCCGTGAAGATTACCGAAGGGCTTACGAATTACATGGATAAAAACGGCGTGAAAACCCTTTCCGAATTGACCGGTGCGATGCGGCCGTGGTAAATGATATGGAAAAATTACACTTATATCTTGTGCGCCACTGCGAAAGCCTCGGCAACCACGAGAATATTTTTCAGGGTCAGCTTGACCTCGATATCAGCGCTACAGGAGAAAAGCAGTTGGCGCTTTTGGCGCTGCGGTTTCGGAACATCCCCATCGATGCTGTGTATTCGAGCCCGTTAAAGCGCGCGTATAAAACGGCGGAAGCGGTGGATTTGTACCACAGTTTGCCCATCATAAAACTGCCGGAGTTGATGGAAGTGGATGTTGGCGCGCTGTCCGGCATGAAGCTTGACAAAGCGTTTGCGGATTATCCGGTATTTGCCGAAAAGTGGCAGAATTCCCCGCAAAACTGCATTTTTCCGGAGGGAGAGACGACTGCGGAAGTCTATGACCGCGCAAAAAAAGCGCTTGCACGCGTGAAAGCGGATTGCATGGGCAAAACAGCGGTCATCACGTCGCACGGTTTTTTGTTGCGCTGCATGGCGTGTGAGATTTTGGAGCACGATATTGAACGTTTGAGTGATATTCGTATCGGCGGCAACACCTCGGTTTCGGAATTTTATATCGGCAAAGACGGCAGCGTGGAAACGGTGCGCCTCAGCGATAAAAGCCACTTGCCGAAGGAACTGCTCGGCGACCCGAACCAGTATGTTGTCCACAAATAATATATAGTAAAAGACATAAGAAAAGCCCCTGAAGCATACCATTCTCTAAAGGGGGAGTGGGTATGCTTTGGGGGCTTTTGGAGTATTTATCGTCGCTTTTATTTTTCTTTCTGCACATCACAAACGCCGGGTCGTTTCCAAAGGCGCTGACTGCGGCGGAGGAGAAAAAATATCTGGAGCAAATGGCGGCGGGCGACCACCACGCGCGGCAAAAACTCATCGAACACAATTTACGGCTTGTGGCGCACATTGCGAAGAAATACTATGCCGATGAAAATGACCGCGATGACCTCGTTTCCATTGGCACGGTGGGGCTCATCAAGGCTGTGGACAGCTTTGACCCGACAAAGGGCATTCGGCTTTCGAGCTACGCTTCGCGGTGCATTGAAAATGAGATTCTGATGTTCTTCCGCAGCGCGAAAAAGACGGCGCAGGACGTATCGCTGAACGACCCCATCGATACAGACAAGGACGGCAACACGCTGACGCTGCTCGACACCATCGCGACGGACGACCACATTTTGGAGGACATCGACCTGCGCATGAAGGTGCGGCAGCTGTACGACGCGGTGAAGACCCGTCTTTCGCCGCGCGAGCGCGAGATCATTTTGCTGCGCTACGGGCTTACGGGCCAGCGACCGCTCGTGCAGAGAGAAGTCGCAAAAAAGCTGAACATTTCCCGCAGCTATGTCTCGCGCCTTGAGAAAAAAGCGCTGCAAAAACTGCGAAAAGCATTCGACGAATAAAAAGGCGCGTGCATCACACGAAGTTGTGGGTACACGCGCTTGGTTTAAATAAATTTTCCGGTCACGCTGTCCGCGGCGTTTTTGATCTGTTCCGGAGTTCCGCAGGCGACAAGCCGCCCGCCCGCTTCACCGCCGCCGGGGCCCATATCGAGAATATAATCAGCGCTGCGGATGACGTCGAGGTCGTGCTCAATAACGATGACGGTCGCGCCGCTTTCAATGAGCGTTTGGAACACGGTGAGCAGTGTCTGCACGTCGAGCGGGTGTAGGCCGATGGTCGGCTCGTCGAACACGAACACGGAGCCGCTCTGTGCCTTGCCCATCTCACTCGCAAGCTTTAAGCGCTGCGCTTCGCCGCCCGAAAGTCCGGGCGTTTCCTCACCGAGCGTGAGGTAGCCGAGGCCGAGGCTGTTTAGGACATTTAATCTCTGCGAGACGAGCTTCCAGTCCTTGCAGGCCGAAAGCGCCGTGCGCACGTCCATGTCCATGATTTCGGGCAGGGTGTACGCTTCGCCGCTTTTCGTCACGCAGCGGATCTTCGATGCGTCTTTGCCGTAACGGCTGCCGCGGCAGTCCGGGCAGGGGATATTCACATCGGGCAAAAACTGCACGTCCAGGCTGATACTGCCGGTACCGTCGCAGGTGGGACAGCGCAGCTTGCCGGTGTTGTAGGAGAAGTCGCCGGCTTTGTATTTGCCTTTTTTGGCGTCCGGCGTGCGGGCGAAAATTTTACGCAGCTCATCGTGCACATTGGCGTATGTCGCAACGGTGGAGCGCACGTTGATACCGATAGGCGTAGCGTCGATGAGCTTCACTTGGTCGATGTCCTCGGCGCTGACCGACTTCACGTGCGCTGGTAGCTTTTCACCACGAATATGCGCCGAAAGCGCCGGGATAAGGCTTTCCAGAATGAGCGTCGTTTTGCCGGAGCCGGAAACGCCCGTAACAACGGTCAGGCGGCCTTTCGGAATATCCACTTCGAGCGGCTTCACCGTATGGATGCGGTCGGTGGAAAGGTGGATAGCGCCGTTTTGGAAAAGCTCGCTTTCGGGCGCTTTCTGTCGCGAGATGCCCTGCTTTCCCGCCAAAAACGGGCCAATCTGCGAGTTTTCGTTTATCTTAATGTCGTCTGTTGTGCCCTCCGCGATGACATGGCCGCCTTTTGCACCGGCTTCCGGGCCCATTTCAATGAGCCAATCGGCCTCGCTCAAAATCTGCGTGTCGTGGTCGACGAGCAGAACGGAGTTGCCGTCGTCGATGAGATCGTGCATCACGCCGGTGAGGCCGACGATGTTCGCCGGGTGCAAGCCGATGGAAGGCTCATCGAGCACATATAAAACGCCGGTGGTGCGGTTGCGCACGGCACGGGCAAGCTGCATGCGCTGGCGCTCGCCTGTGGAAAGCGTGGAGGCGGCGCGGTCGAGCGTCAAGTAGCCGAGCCCTAACTCCAAAAGGCGCTTGGCATTCAATGTAAACGAATCGCAGATGCTCTGCGCCATGGGACGCATTTCTTCGGGCAGCGAACCCGGCACGTCCGCGACCCAATCGGTGAGGCCGGCGAGCGTCATACGGCAGACTTCATCTAAAGAAATGCCGCGAAGCTTCGGAGCGCGAGCTTTCTCCGATAGCCGGGAGCCGCCGCAGTCCGGGCACGGTTCGGTCTTGAGAAACTTTTCTACGCGCTTCATGCCGTTTTCATCTTTGACTTTGGAGAGTGCGTTTTCCACGGTATACACGGCGTTGAAGTAGGTGAAATCCATTTCGCCTGCTGCGCCGCTCGTTTTATTCTGGTAGATCATGTGTTTTTTAATGGCAGGGCCGTGAAACACGATGTCCTTTTCTTTTTCCGTCAGCTCGCGGAACGGCACGTCGGTGCGTACGCCGAGGTCGCGGGCGATGTCCTTCATCAAAGACCACATCAGCGTCTGCCACGGGCGCACGGCGCCTTCGTCGATTGTGAGGGTGTCGTCCGGTACAAGGGTGCTTTCGTCCACAATGCGCACGATGCCGGTGCCGTCACATTTGCGGCACGCGCCTTGGCTGTTGAACGCGAGTTCCTCCGCGGACGGCGCGAAAAATTCCGCACCGCAAACGGGGCATACGCACGGCTGACCCGCCGCGACGGCCAATGTCGGCTGAATGTAGTGCCCGTTCGGGCAGCGGTGGCTTGCAAGGCGCGAGTACATCAGGCGCAGGCTGTTGAGTAACTCCGTGCCCGTGCCGAATGTGCTGCGGATGCCCGGGACATTGGGGCGCTGGTGCAGTGCGAGCGCGGCCGGGACATATAGAACTTCGTCCACCTGCGCCTGTGCCGCCTGCGTCATACGGCGGCGCGTGTAGGTGGAAAGCGACTCCAAATACCGCCGTGAGCCCTCTGCATACAAAACACCGAGCGCAAGCGACGATTTGCCGGAGCCCGAAACGCCCGCTACGCCAACGATCTTATGCAGCGGCACATTGACGTCAATGTTTTTGAGGTTATGCACGCGCGCACCGCGCACCTCGATGTGGTCGACAAGATTGAATTTGTGCTTTGCTTGTTCCATTTATTCTTCCTCCGCTTTGCGGTTGATCTCTTCCAGAAAGGCCTTGCCGTAGCGATGCGCCTTGCGCTCGCCCACGCCGGAGACCTGCAAAAGCTCCTGTTCGTCCGTCGGCATTTTGGCGCACATATCGCGCAAAGTGGCGTCGGTGAAAACGACGTAGGCCGGCACGCTCGCTTTTGCGGCAAGTGCGGCACGCAGCTTTTTCAGCCGTGCGAAAAGCTCCGGGTCGGCATCGCCTGCGGCCTTGTCCGGCTTCTTCGCTTTTTCCTGCGGCACGGGAATACGCATTTCAAAGCTTTTTTCCCCGAGCAAAACCGGACGCGCGTTCTGCGTCAGCTTTAAAACCGGGTATTGCCCGTCGGTCTGGATGAGCAATTCCTGCATCAAAAGCGCGTCGATGATACGCTTGATTTCAAAAATCGGCTTTTCGCGCATGAGCCCGTAGGTGGACTGTGTTTGCAGATTCATTTGCAAAACACGCTCATTTTCGCTGCCGCGCAGAATGTCGCAGATCATGCTGATGCCGAGCCGCTGCCCGGTGCGCGCCACGCAGGAGAGCACCTGCTGTGCTTCCACGGTGGCCTCTACCAAAACGGAGCCGCCCGCGCAGTTGGAGCAATTGCCGCAGTATTCCTCGGCGGGCTCGCCGAAGTATTTTAAGATGAATGCGCGCAGGCAATCGGCCGTCGTGCAGTAATATGTCATTTTTCGCAGACGGTCGTATTCGCGCTGGATGAGCTTTTCCTGCGTTTCAAAGTCGAGGTCGGGGTTCGGGTCGCTGTTTTCGATTAAATAGCGGTTCGTGCGCACGTCCTGCGGGCTGTAAAGCAAAATACACTCGGCGGGGCTGCCGTCGCGCCCGGCACGCCCGGCTTCCTGATAATAGCTCTCGAGGTTTTTCGGCATGTTGTAGTGGATGACGAACGACACGTTGGATTTATCGATGCCCATGCCGAACGCGTTTGTCGCGACCATAATGGGCTTGCGGTCATAGACGAAATCGTCCTGATTCCGCCTGCGTTCTTCCTCCGGCAGACCGGCGTGGTAGCGCGTGGAAGGAATGCCCTTGTCGTTTAAAAGTGCGTCCACTTCTTCCACGGTGCGGCGCGTGGAGCAGTACACAATGCCGCATTTGCCCGGGCGTTCCTCAATGAGCTTCAAAAGCGCCAGTGCCTTACTGTGCGGCATCTGCACGCCGAAATATAAGTTCGGGCGGTCAAAGCCCGTCGTGATACGCACGGGGTCAATGAGGTGCAGGTGCTCCGCAATGTCCTTGCGCACGGCTTTTGTTGCCGTGGCGGTGAATGCGCCGATCGTCGGGCGATTTTTCAAACTTTCGGCAAATTCCGCAATCTTTAAATAGTCCGGGCGGAAGTCCTGCCCCCACTGAGAGACACAGTGCGCTTCATCCACGGCGATGAGAGAAATATTGAGGTTCTCTACGGCCGTGCGGAAGTTCTCGGTCGAAAGGCGTTCCGGCGCGACGTAGACGAGCTTATACAACCCCTCGGATAAATTGTGCAGTGCGCGGCTGTACTGTGCCGGGCTGAGCGAGCTGTTGAGGTATGCCGCGTGCACGCCCGCCTGCGTCAGCGATTCCACCTGATCTTTCATCAGCGAAATGAGCGGGGAGATGACAAGCGTGATGCCCGGCAGCAGGAGTGCCGGCACCTGATAGCACACGGATTTGCCTGCGCCCGTCGGCATGACGCACAGCGCATCGCGGCCCGTGAGCAGTGCGTCTACAATTTCCTCCTGACCGCGGCGAAAGGACGTGTAACCGAAATAGCGCCGCAGAATATCGAGTTTCGTTTCCATAGATCTGTTCCTTTACGGTCAAAAATACCCGCGCGTGCAAAAGCACGGCGGGCATTTAGCGTTTTAAATTAAGAGAGCTTCTTCATTTCGATGGTCTTCCAGTCGCACTCCTTATCCATCCAGCGGATGCCGACATCTGCGTATTCGGCTTCGCCGCGCTGGTTGTCGAACGGGTCGATGCGCAGCTGTGTCTTTGGCGGGTCAAAATCCGCCTGAAGCTCGCTGTTTGCCGCCATGCGGAACGGGTCGAGATTGCCGAAGTAGAAGTCATTGCGCTCGCTGTCGCCCATGCGGTGCGCACTGCCGCCGAAGGACGGGTCTGCAAACAGCCAGCCGTAGGGAGCAATGTAGAACTGCGCCCAGTCGTGGCAGCCGGTGTCGTCCGGCGTGACGAACAGGCCGCTCTGCCAACGGGCAGGAATACCTGCGCAGCGGCACAGCGTGATGAACAGCAGCGCCTGCACGCCGCAGTCCCCGTGCAGCCCCGCGCCGTAATAATCCGGAATGCTGCCCGGCAGCGTGAAGTATTCGCGCACATACGAATATGTACCGACCTTCGTGCAGTAGTCGTAAAAGCTGCGTGCGAGCAGAAGCGGGTTCTTCTCATCGCCGGAAAGCTCTTTGCAAAGCGCACGGATGAGCGGCGTGAAGCGAATGTGCGGGTAAAGCTCCTCGGTGTCGAACGTCGGCTGCTCTGCACTGACCTGTGCGGATTCGAGGTTGTTGTATTTCACATAGGAAAGATATTTGTATTCGACCCAGAAGGTTTCGTTTTTCTCGAATTTGCCGCGGAATGAGACCGTGCGCGCGGGTGCATTTTCATCTGCAAGCTTATAAATGGGGTGGGAGGTCGCAAGGATCTCAATGTCGCGCATGTTCATCGCGTTCTTCGGTACGGGAAGATGCACGGTTAGTTCTTCGCCGGGACGGAAAACATCGTCATGCAGACGGAACTGGGCGCGCAGCTGAATGCTCCACAGCGCGTCGCCGTCTTTTTTCATGTCGCGTACATTTTGGCGCAGAAATTCCACGCGATCACTTTTGTCCTTCGGCGGCTTGCCTGCACGCGTGGCGATATCCGGGTAAACGCCCAAAAGCGTATCGTAGAACGTGCGGGAATACGTCGTTTTGCCGTTGATGTAGATCCAGTCGATGGCGCCGCGGTCACGCAATGCGTCAAGCTCTGCCTTCGTGAAATCCGGAATTTCCTTCTGCACGAGCGCCAAAGCGTCTTCTTCGCTGTATGTGTAGCCCGTCGGCAGTGCTTTCAAGACCTCACGCTCCAGTGCAAGGCGTGTTTTCATAAACGCCGGGACTTTCTCGTTTGCAAGGTATAGGTCGATAAGGTGGAACGCGCGGTCAAAATCGCCGCACCATTTTGCCTTTAAAATGTCTTCCGGCAGCGCGATTGCAAGCGTTTCAATATCTTTTTGGTTCATAACAGCAGCCTCCTTTGATGGATAAAGTTAACCGATATGCAGCACCGCGCACGCAATGCGGAAATAGATCAGCAAGGAAAGCGCGTCTACAATGGTCGTGATGAATGGACTGGCCATGACGGCCGGGTCAAAACCGATGCGCTTTGCAAGCACCGGCAGCGAACAGCCGACAAGCTTTGCAGCGAGCACCGTTACAACAAGCGTGCTGCACACAACGATGGCGACCGGGATGGTCACACGATCAACGAGCAGCAATTTGACAAAGTTTGCGGCGGCAAGCGAAACACCGCACAAAAAAGCCACGCGCGCTTCCTTCCAGAGGATACGCCCGATGTCTTTATATTCGATCTCGCCGAGGGAAAGACCGCGGATGATGGAGACTGAAGCCTGACTGCCCGCGTTGCCGCCCGTGTCCATCAGCATGGGGATAAAACCCGTCAGCACAATGGAAGCGGAAAGCGCATCTTCAAACGAGGTGATGATGCTGCCCGTAAATGTAGCGGAGATCATGAGGAGCAAAAGCCACGGGATACGTTTTTTCCATGTGGCAAAAACGCCCGTTTTCATGTACGGCTTATCGGTCGGCGTGATAGCCGCCATCATTTCGATATCTTCCGTTGCCTCATCCTGAATAACATCGATCGCGTCGTCAACGGTGACAATGCCCACAAGGCGCTCTTCATTATCGACGACCGGCACGGCAAGAAAATCGTACTTCCCGAACAGGGAGGCCACTTCTTCTTTATCGGTATGGGTGGAAACGTAAATAATGTTCGTTTCCATGATATTGCGGATCAGCTCGTTTTTCGGGGCAAGCAGCAGGTCTTTCACGGTCACAATGCCTTTCAGCTTGCGGCGGCTGTCCGTGACATAGCAGGTGTACACCGTCTCTTTTTCCACGCCGATGGCACGGATGCGGTCAAACGCCTCCTCCACCGTCATGCCGCGCTTCAAATCGACGTATTCCATCGTCATGATGGAGCCCGCGCTGTCTTTGGGGTAATTTAAAATCTGGTTGATGAGTACGCGCGTTTCGGCGTCCGTGTGTCGCAGAATACGCTTGACGAGGTTTGCAGGCATTTCTTCAATCATGTCTGCAGCGTCGTCCACATACAGCTCGTTCACGACGTCGTGCAGCTCTTTATCACTGAATGCTTCAACAAGCACCGTCTGTTCGTCCGGATTCATATAAGCGAACGCGTCCGCTGCAAGCTCTTTTGGGAGCAGGCGAAACACAAGCGCCATCTTTTCACGCGGCAGGTCTTCAAAAAGTTCTGCCACGTCTGCCGGGTTCATGTCTTTCAGAAGATTGCCCAACTGGGGGAAATCTTTATTCTCCAGCAGCTCTGAAATTTTGTCCAACATATCCAACATAGTTCGTCCGTCCTTTCTCTGCAATCGTGCAAAAATCGGCAATCGGACGATACGGTTTGAACTCAGCCGTTTACAAATGTAAGGTCACGCAAAAACAAGCGGAGAAAATCGCCTGTTTTTCTGCGGGCGGCTGCATCCGTTCTCGAGGAACCGCACCGCCACTACTGCCAGCGTCCATTTTCTCCACTCCTTTGTTTTAATATTTTTGTCAGTGTATTTGCAAATAATCGCAAAGTGCTTTTGCGCTTTTGCATACGGAAACAAAACGCCGCATTTTTGTCGGCGTTCTTATCTATAAAGTTACCCTTTTTTTGAATAATTGTCAAGCCTAACAAACGACTTTTCGGGAATTTTACGTCAGAGATTTCGTTTGGGGTTCGCCGTCTGCCGCAAGAGATAATCAATGCTCACGTTATAGAAGTTTGCGAGTTTAATTAGAATGTCGTCCGTAAGCTGCTGCTGGCCTGTTTCGATATAACTGTATTTGCGCTGTGTAATGCCGATTGCATCTGCGACTTGCTGCTGCGTTAAATCAGAGTCCTCCCGCAGATCGCGTATTCTGTTTTCCGTCAATTTTTTCACCTGCTTTGAGTGGTATCCACTCAAAGTATATGTAGACGGATTTTATCTATTGACTTTTAGATATATTTCATCTAAAATTGGGGAAAGAGGAGAGACAGGAGAGAAAAGCAATGCTTAAACGCTGGGGACAAGTAATTTTGGTCATGCTGTTGGTATGCTTTCTTCTTACGACCTGCACCTGTGCGCATAAATGGAAGGAAGCCACCTGCACCGAGCCGAAAACCTGTGTATATTGCGGTATGACGGAAGGCGAGCCGCTTGGGCATGATTGGAAAGCTGCTACGATTAACTACCCCAAGACCTGTGTTCGCTGCGGTAAAACAGAAGGTGAAGCTTACGGTATCTATTAAAAAACCCGATGCAGAGTTTCGACTGCATCGGTTTTTTTGTTGGCTTTAATTTATCGCTCCATATTGGAGTTGCGCTTTGTGATGGCTTCCCACAGGCCATTTAAGTACGCGGCGCCGAGGGCACGGTCGTAAAGGCCGTAGCCGGCGCGGCCGGTCTCGCCCCAGATCATTCTGCCGTGGTCCGGGCGGATGTAACCGTTGAAACCGTTTTTGTAGAGCGCGTTCAAAATGGCATACATATCGAGCGAGCCGCATGCGGAGTAGTGTGCGCGCTCCTCAAAACCGTTTTCCAGCACGGCGACGTTGCGGGCGTGAACGAAATGGATGCGGCCCATCGCGGCGTATTTTGCCGCCATGTGCACCACGTCGTTTTCAGCACTGCATCCGAGCGAGCCGGTACACAGCGTGATGCCGTTGTGCGGGTCATCGACGATTTTCAGGAAGCGGTCGAGATTCTTTTCGCACGTGATAATGCGTGGCAGTCCGAAAATGCTCCAGCACGGGTCGTCCTCGTGGATGGCCATGTTCACGTCACATTCCGCAGCGACGGGAATGATGCGCTCAAGAAAATAAGTGAGGTTTGCCCAAAGGTCTTCCTCGGTCATTTTGTTGTATTCCGCCACGACGGCCCTCAGCTCCTCGCGTGTGTAGCTTGCGTCCCAGCCGGGCAGCGTGAGATCGCTGTCGCTTTTCAGCGGGTCCACGGCATCCACCTGCTCTTTATAGTAGACAAGGCTTGTAGAGCCGTCCGGCAGGCGATGGTCAAGCTGCGTGCGCGTCCAGTCAAACACCGGCATGAAATTGTAGCAGATGCAGCGGATGCCGGCCTCGGCAAGGCGGCGGATGTTCTCGCAGTAATTTTCGATATAGCGGTCGCGCGTGGGTTTGCCGAGTTTGATGTCCTCGTGCACCGGAACACTTTCAATGACCTCAAATTGCAGGCCGTTATCTTCCGTTTGTTTTTTCAGCGCGGCAATGCTCTTGCGGCTCCAAACTTCACCGACGGGCACGTCGTATACAGCGGTGACGATGGCCTGCATGTTCGGAATCTGACGAATATTTTGGAGGGTCACGGGGTCGTCCGGGCCATACCAGCGAAATGACATTTTCATAGATATAATCAACCTTTCCGGTGTATTCACGCGTTATTCAGGTTCATCGTAGCACATCGGGTAAAAAAACTCAAGGGGCTAAATTCCTTTTGCGCCGATTTCCAATCAAACATGGGATTTATACACAGTTTTGCGCAGGCGGTCTTTGTATCTTTCGCCGAAATCGCGGACAAGATGCAAAAATCTATAAAAACACCTTGAAACTTGCGTGTCTTTTAGTATAATAAGGTGTATAGCGCGTAGTTTAGAGAGCGCAGACAGGTTATTTATTTTAAATCGAGAGGAGTTCAATTCATTATGTCTAAAGTAGTAAGAGTAGCCGTCGTGGGCTATGGCGGCATGGGCGGCTGGCACACGAAGAGATTACAGGAAATCCCGGGTGTTGTAGAGCTTGCAGGCGTATATGATATTAAGCCGGAGCGCAACAAGGTTGCTGAGGAAAACGGTATTCACGCATACAGCTCTTTTGAGGAGTTGCTTGCCGACAAGACCGTTGATGTTGTAACGGTCGCAATCCCGAACGATCAGCACAAGAAGGTTTGCATTCAGGTTATGGAAGCAGGCAAGGTTGCCATCAGCGAGAAGCCGGTCACGCTTTGCACCGCTGATCTCGAAGAGATGATCGCAGCCTCCAAGCGCACGGGCTCCGTCTTCACGGTTCATCAGAACCGCCGTTGGGACGAGGATTTCCGCGTTGCGGAGAAGATTGCAAAGTCCGGCCAGCTCGGTCGTGTTTTCGCCATTCAGTCCCGTGTTCACGGTTCCCGCGGTATCCCGGGCGACTGGAGAAACACGAAGGCACAGGGCGGCGGCATGGTTCTTGACTGGGGCGTGCACCTCCTTGACCAGATGAACATGATGATGGGCAAAATGCCGGTTTCCGTTTACGCAACGCTGTCCAACGTAACGAACGAAGAAGTGGACGACGGCTTCACCGCTACGTTCAAGTTTGATAACGATCTCGTGTTCACCGTAGAAGTCGGCACGAGCAACTTCATCAACCTGCCGCGTTGGTATGTCGAAGGTCTGAACGGCACGGCTGTCATCGATGACTTCCAGGTCAACGGCAAGATCGTCATCGCAACGGCGGACGAAGAGCACGATGCAGTGCCGATCGTCACCGCAGCAGGCCTCACGAAGACCATGGCGCCGAGAACGCCGGAAACGATCAGCGAGCTTCCGCTGCCGAGAATCGACTGCGACATTCACGATTATTATCGCAACATCGCAGCAGTTGTCAACGGCGAAGCAGAGCAGATCGTCACGCACGACCAGCAGCGCCAGCTGATGAAGCTGATGGAAGCGATCTTTGAGAGCGCAGAGAAGAATCAGGTCGTTTACTTCTAATTTGAATTAAGATGAATTGAGAACAGCTCCGGGCGAAAAGCTCGGAGCTGTTTTTGCGTATTATAAGCTCAGTTTATTCGTCAAACACGAATTCATCTTCGCCGAAGCGTTCCGGATGATATTTCATGCTGTCTGCTTCCGTAATGGTGCGCTGTACACGGCAGGGGTTGCCGACGGCCACGCTGTTTGACGGAATGTCCTTCGTTACCACGCTGCCTGCACCGATGACACAGTTATCGCCGATGGTCACGCCCGGGCATACGACGACGTTTGCGCCGAACCAGCAATCGTTGCCGATGGTGACGGGTTTTGCGTAGCAAACGCGAATTTCACGGCCGTCCTTTGTTTTCAGCACGCGGCGTTCCTCTGCGATGATCGGGTGCATCGGCGTGACGATGGTCACGTTCGGGCCGAAGTTGCAGCGGTCACCGATGGTCACGGGCGCGTCATCCTGAATGGTCAGGTTGAAGTTGCCGAAAAAGCTCTTGCCGATGTGTGTGTGCGTGCCATAGTGGATCTGGATCGGCCCCTGCACAAACGAGCCCTCGCCGAAATCGCCGAAGATCTGGTGCACGATTGCATTACGCTTTTCGGTCTCGTCTTCGAGCGTTGCATTATAGGCGCTGCAAAGGTTGTGGCAGCGCAGCTTGATGGCTTTTAAGTCCGGGTGACCGGGGCAGAAAAACTGCCCGGCAAAGATTTTTTCTTCCTCTTTCATATGAATTCCTCCCAAAATGTTTATCGTAACGGCCTTTGTCGTTTATTGTGGTTTATCGAGCACAAGCACGCCGTAGGGTTCCATGGTATACGTGCCGTCGAGCGTTTCGCGTGTAAGCAGCTCCTTCGTCGGCTTTTGCACGGTGACGGTTTGCGGCTGTGCGGTGTAGTTCAGCAAAAACGCGTAGCTGCGGCCGTTTTTCTCGTTTGTACGCACCGTGAGCTCGATCTCTTCGGGCAGCTCCAGCCAGCCCGTCACAGGGCAAAGCTCTGCTTTCGGCAGCAGCTCCAAGAGTGCCGCAGCGGTCTCCTCCGCAAAAACGGAGCCACAGGCGTAGACCGTGCCTTTGCCGACGGTGTTTTTGGTCAGCGCAGGTTTGCCGTTGTAATAGTTACCGTCATACGTCGCCAGCACCTCGCAGCTTTCAAAATCCGGGCGCAGAATATCGTTAAACGTCGGCGCGGGGATTTTCTTTTCGCCGAGCGCCATGTATTCCTTTTCGTCCGCCGGGCCGATGAGCGTGAAATCCTCCACGGTGCAGCCGGTCAGTGGCGCTAAGAGCCCCGGCATCGGCATCATGGGGCACTGCCCGTCAATATCTTTATAGCCGGAGCGGCAGCCGAAGAAAAGAGTGCCGCCGTTTTCGGCGTAAGCGCGCAATATTTCTGCGCGGGCGGGCGTCATGATGGTTGGGTGCGGGTACACAGCAGCCGTGAAGTTCCCGAGCGGCTGGGACGTGCCCTCGTCGTTGATGTTGACGAACTCGAACGGGATGTGCGCGCGCTGCAAGGCTTTGAACCACCCGTCGGTGCTCTCCCGGTTCAAAGGTCCGTGCCATTTGTCCTCCATGCCGTCCCACTCATTGTCGTAGTCGCAGAGGATTGCGAACTTTGCCGTATGCTTCGTGCCTGCGATGCGCTGAATCTTCTGAATATCCTCGCTTACGCGCAAAAGCTCTTCCGTGCGGCGGTTCGGGAAATTATCATAGTTCAATAATCCGTGCCAGTACATTTCTGTGCCGAATGTGCAGGTGCGCCAGCGGAAGTAGCTGACAAAATCTGCACCGTGCGCGATGGACTGGAAAGTCCACAGTCTTAACTGACCCGGCTTTGGCGCGGGCTGCAGAAGGCGGGTGTTCCAACCGCCGGGGCCGGATTGCTGCTCCATGATGCCGAAGCGGTTTGAGACGCTTCGCGTTTTTGCAAGGTTAAATGATGTTTCGCGGTCGCGCAGGGAGCGCGGAGAGAGCTTGCTGCCCTCCATCGCAAACGCGAAGTTCGGGTAGCTGTCATACGTCATGAAGTCAAGCTTTTCCTTGACAAGCTTGTGGTTATCGAGCACGCCGAAAAGTCCGTTTGTCGTGATAAATTGCTCCGAACGGCGATATTTCCGGATAATATCCGCCTGTATGCCGATATAGTTTATGGCCGCTTCGGAAATGAAACGCTTTTCCTCCAGCATCATGTGCGGATTGTTGGAGTTTGCGAGCGTGTAGCGCGAAAGGTGAACCTGCTCCCAGTCCGTGTAGGTCTGGTTCCAGAATGTCGTGCCCATGGCGCGGTTCAGGTTTTCGAGCGTGCCGTATTTCTCTTTAAGGTACTTTCTGAACGCCTCGTGGTCGCTCGGCGCGTGGTAGCTGTTTGTTTCGCAGTTGACTTCATTGTCGATCTGCCAGCCGATGATCGCAGGATGTGCGCTGTAATGCGCCGCAATGTGCTCAACGATCTTCTTTACAAAATTGAGGTACACGGGGGATGTCATGTTGTGGTGCTTGCGCATACCGTGGTAGACCGGGTGGCCGTAAATATCACAGTTTAATACTTCCGGGTATTTTTCCGTCAGCCAGGCGGGCGGGGTCGCGGTGGGCGTGCAGAAGATGACCTGCATCCCGCAGTCCTTTGCCACATTTAAAAAGCGGTCCCAAAAGCTGTCGTCAAAGCGCCCTTCCTCCGGCTCAAAGAGGTTCCACGCGAATTCTGCCACGCGGATGACACCGATGCCGTAGGATTTCATGCGCAGCATATCCTCTTTCCAGAACGAAGTATCCCAGTGCTCCGGGTAGTAGCATACGCCGAGCTCTATCGTGTTGCCGTTTAACATAGTATATACTCCTTTATCTGTGCTCGCCGATGAAGAACAGCGCTACGGTGCCGGGGCCGGAGTGTGCGCCGATGACAGGACCGATGAAGTTGATATAAATGTTTTTCACACCGAATTTTTCGCGCACGCGGTTTGCAACGTATTCGGCGTCTGCCAGACAATCGCCGTGGCTGATGAACACGGTCTGGTCTGCGGGCTGAATGGCGGTCTCTTCCATTTTCTGCACAAGCGCATCAAGGGACTGCCGTCTGCCGCGCACCTTGCTGACCGGGATGAGGTGGCCCTCGTCATCCACATGCAAAACGGGTTTTACGCCGAGCAAAGTGCCGACGAGCGCTGCTGTGGCGGAAACGCGGCCGCCGCGCTTTAAGTGGTTGAGGTCGTCCACCGTGAACCAGTGGCAGAGCTTCAAAACGTTTTCACCGAGCCACTTATACAGCGAATCAATGTCCGTGCCGGCGCGCTTCAGCATGGCTGCATGGTATACGAGCAAACCTTCGCCGAGGGACGCGCAGAGCGAATCGAACACATAAATTTTGCGCTCGGGATATTTTTCTTTCAATTCGTCGCGCGCGATGAAGGCGCTTTGGCAGGTGCCGGATAAACCGCTGGAAAACGCAATGTACAGAACGTCCTCGCCGCCTTGCAGAACAGGCTCAAAGACCCGTGTGAATTCGTCGGCATTGATCTGCGATGTGGTGGACATTTTGCCCTCGCGCAGCTTTGCGTAGAAGGTTTCCGTCGGCATATCCGAAAGATCTGCCTTGTCTTTATATGTTTTACCGTCGATTGTAAAGCGGAGCGGCACCACTGTGAGGCCTAACTCTTCGACCATTTTATGATCCATATCGATGGTGGAATCGGTGATGATTTTGTAACCCATAGTTATCTTTCCTTTCCGTGCCTTAAAAACGCATTTCTGCGCGGCACATCGTTATTATAGCACAGGCGAAGCGAATTTGTCTATGCGTTTTTTGTGTAAATTACCCTTTGCGGTTTCGCCGATAATCGAGATAATCCTGCAAAATGATCGTCGCCGCTACGGCGTCCACGGTTGCTTTGCGGCGCTTACCGCGCGTATTTGTTTCGTTTAAAAAGCCGTGTGCCGTGATAGTCGTGCCGCGTTCGTCGGAGAAATCAACGGGCAGCCCGGTCTTTTCTGCAAGCTCCGCACCGAAAGCGCGCGCGTTCTGCGCGCTTTCGCCCTCGCTGCCATCCATGTTGCGCGGCAGACCGACAACGATCTGCTCGGCGCGGCGCGCTTTGGCAAGCTGCGCTACACGCTCCAAAAGGCGCTCGCGGTTGTGCTCGTTCACGACCTTCACGGGGCTTGCGAGCAGCTCGCTTTTATCGCATACGGCAACGCCCGTACGCGCTTTGCCGAGGTCTACACCTAATATTACCATGTTCTGTTTCCTTTCAATGTTTTGCTTTTCTTCAGTATAACACGGTTTTTAAAAATAGAAAAGCACCTGCTTTTGCGATTTCAAAGAGCAGGTGCAAAATCTGTATGTTTTTATTATTGCACATTCGTCACGGTGCCGACAGCGACGTAGTTGTCGCACACTGCGCCAAGGTCGGTGCCTTCGCTGCCGTGCCAGTTTCTGCCGGGCACGACCGTGTATTCCACCGTGCCGTCCCCGAGTGTTTTGCAGGTGAAGCTGTCCGTGTAAAAATCATCCTGCGAAACGGCGCAGCCGTGCTTTACACCCTTGCAGTCTTCCGGTGCGCAGCCGGGAAAGTTGATGTTCCAAACCGTGTTTTGCGGCAGAGGTTTATCAATATATTCACCGATGAGCGCACGCAAGTAGCGGTCGGTCACGGGATGATAATCGAGGTTGGCCTGGGAAAGCGCGATGGCGTGGATTCCCCAGAAAGCGGCCTCCAGCGCGGCGCCCGCCGTGCCGGAATACTGAATATCGCCGGAAATATTGTAACCGCTATTGATGCCGGAAAGCACAACGTCAGGCTTGCGACCGAGCAGATGGATGCCCACGCGCACACAGTCCACCGGTACGCCGCTGCATTCGTATGCCTTTACGCCGTCCATGTAACCCGGACGCTCGCGCACGTAAAGCGGCTCTAAATACGTTACGCTGTGCGATTTGCCGCTGCGCTGGCTTTCCGGTGCGACGACCCACACTTCGCCGAATGCTTTTGCTGTCTCTGCCAGCTGGCGAATGCCGCCTGCGTCAATGCCATCGTCATTCGTAATTAAGATCAGTCTGCCCATGTTTGCTCCTCCGTCATGCAAAAACTTTTCGCTTGAAGTATACCATATCTATTTTGACAAGTCCAGACGGAGATTCAAAATTCCGCTTTGTCATATCTGCTTATAATTATTAAAATTTTGAAAATTATATAGAAATATAGCATGATTTTCTTGCAAAAGAAGCAAATTGCGGTATAATGTTCTTAATAGAACAAAAAGGCTGCGGTTCGGTTGCAGCCGAGGAGAAGTTGTAAAAGGACAAGCGTGTTATTCGTTTGCCCGAAGAAAGGAATCTTGCTTATGTTGAATCTTATTCCCACGCCGCGTGGATCGGTGCACATGCAGGAGGGCAGTGTGAAGCTGCCGGAGACCGTCACCGTTTCGCTCGGTGATTTTGCACCGTGGTGCCTTGAGGCATTTGCTGCAAGACTGAACGGCCACGTGGAGACCGCCGAAAACGGGTTTATCACGCTGAAAAAGGCCGATATCGCAAAAGAGGGCTACAAGCTGACCGTCACAAAGGACGGCATCACCGTGGAAGCGGCGGACGAAAGCGGCGCCGTATGGGCGCTGACGACTGTCACGGAGCTCACAGCAGAGGGCGAAGCGCTGCCAATCGTCACCATTGAAGACGCACCGCACTACGGTCATCGCGGCCTGTCGCTTGACTGCTCCCGTCATTTCTTTACGGCGGACGAAGTGAAAAAGGTCATCGACCAGATGACGCGTGTGAAGCTGAATGTTCTGCACTGGCATCTTGTAGATGACCAGGGCTGGCGCATCGAGTGCAAAACGCTGCCGCTGCTGCACGAAACGACCGGCACATATTACACGCAGGAGGAGATCAGGAGCGTTATCGAATATGCCCGCGTGCGCGGCATGGAGATCATCCCGGAAATCGATATGCCGGGCCACACCAGATCGATGATTGCGGCATACCCGCATTTGAGCTGCTTTGGCGAAAAAACGGAGCTGTGCCAGTTTGGCGGCATTTTTGAGAAAATTCTCTGCCCCGGTAAGGAAGAAACATTCGAGTTTATCGAAAAGCTTCTGACAGAAGTCTGCGCACTGTTCCCGGACGACCGCTTCCACATCGGCGGTGACGAAGCGCCGAAGACCGAATGGAAAAAATGCCCGCACTGCAAGGCACGCATGGAAGCGCTTGGCCTTACCGATTATGAAGATCTGCAGGGCTACTTCACAAAGCGTGTCGTCGCTATCCTCAAAAAGCACGGCAAGCGCGCCGTATGCTGGAACGATGTTCTGGAATCCAAAGATGTCGATACCGGAAACATCATACAGTATTGGACGGCGCAGCATGAAGCGCCGGTGCCGGCATTTATCGAGCGTGGCGGCAAGGTGATCTTCTCCAATATGTCCGCTTTGTATTTCGATTATCCGCATGGCATCAATTCATTGAATAAGGTCTACCATTATCAGCCGGTCGTCATGGGCAAGAGCTACGCAGACAGTCCGAATATGCTCGGTTACGAAGCGGCATTGTGGTCGGAGCAGGTGGAAACGCCGGAACACCTCGAAGAATTGCTGTTCCCGCGCCTGTATGCCGTATCCGAAATCGCGTGGAACGAAGCGGGGGATTACGCAGATTTTGAACACCGCGCGGAAAAGAAAATTGAAATTGCCGCAAAGCAAGGCGTGAACTGTATGACAAAAGACGGGTGGAACCCCGAGGGTGAAGCGCGCGTGCAGAGTGCCGCGACATTCATTGCACACATGATGAACCCGGGTGGCATCGGCACACCGCATACGGATGCGGAAAGAGCAATGGTGCGTCCCGTAATAGAGAAGTTTGCGCAGATCTGGTTCCGGCCGCAGGATGTTCCCGAAATGATGAAAAACGACGACCTCGTCGGCGCAGCACTTAACTTCATGAAAATGTTCCCACCGGAAAACGATGAGACCAAAGGAGAATAAATAGAAACGAAGAAAACGGCATTGCGGGTAAAATGCAGAGCCGTTTTGCATCTTGTTTTCGGAAAGCAAACGGGGTTTTGGCAGCTTTTCAATAGGCTTGTTCACAATTTGTTTACAAAATAATAATAAAAATGATAATTATTACTATTTACAAATCGAAAAAGACGTGCTATAATAGTGCCAACAAGTGAGAGAGAAAGAAATCCCACAAACCTAAAGGAGGTGAAGCCGATGCCGGAAAAGTTCAGCCGAAAGCGTGAGGCGCTCTACAACGCACTGCGTGCAACAACGGTGCACCCAACTGCGGAGTGGCTCTACGCTGCGCTGCGGCCCGAATATCCCGATTTAAGTCTCGGCACAGTTTACCGCAATCTTAAAAAATTCTGTGCAGAGGGCAAAGCGAGAAGCGTCGGCGTCATCAACGGGCAGGAGCATTTCGACGGCGATACTTCGGCACACAGCCATTTCGTCTGCGACTGCTGCGGGCGCGTGCTCGATATCTTTGAACCGCTTGTGGACACAGAAACACTCGAGCGCATGGAAGCGGAACACGGGTTTACAATCACAAAAGAAGACCTGCTGTTCGGCGGTGTGTGCGCCGAATGCAAAGAAAAAAGCAAAAATAAAACGGCTTAAAAGCCGCAAACTAAAATCAATTTTAGGAGGATCTTATTATGGCAAAGTTTGTATGCACCGTATGTGGTTACGTTTTTGAAGGCGAAGCAGCTCCGGAGTTCTGCCCCGTATGTAAGGCACCGGCTTCCAAGTTCACGAAGCAGGAAGAGAACATGACTTGGGCGGCTGAGCACGTTGTCGGCGTCGCACAGGGCGTCAGCGAGGATATCCTTGCTGATCTCCGCGCAAACTTCCAGGGTGAGTGCAGCGAGGTCGGCATGTACCTCGCAATGGCAAGAGTTGCACACCGCGAGGGCTACCCGGAAATCGGCCTTTACTGGGAGAAGGCTGCTTACGAAGAAGCAGAGCACGCTGCAAAGTTCGCAGAGTTGCTCGGCGAAGTTGTAACGGACAGCACGAAGAAGAACCTCGAGATGCGCGTTGAAGCCGAGAACGGTGCAACCGCCGGTAAGTTCGACCTTGCAAAGCGTGCAAAGGCCGCAAATCTCGATGCCATCCACGACACCGTTCACGAAATGGCCCGCGACGAAGCCCGCCACGGCAAGGCGTTCGCAGGTCTCCTTAAGAGATATTTCGGCGACAAGTAATAGGAGTGTATTTTATGAAATATGAGTGTCCCTGCGGTTATGTCTATGACCCCGCACTCGGCGATCCGGAAAACGGCGTTGCACCCGGCACGGCATGGGAAGATGTCCCCGAAGATTGGGTCTGCCCCACCTGCGGTCTCGGAAAAGATGCTTTTTACCCCGCTGAATAACTAAAAAAGAAGAGGAGAGGGATTTGATCCTTCTCCTCTTTTTGCATGAGTGATTTTACTGTTTGTTCTCTAAAGTTAGTGTTGAGTCGGAGCCGTTATAAGTGATACAATAACGATTATCAGCAGCTTCTGCAGATACATTAGAAGTTAAATTGTTATTGAAACAAAAGTCAAAAACAGCATGCTCAAAATTGTCAGCAATTTTTTCCGGAATACTGGCAAAGATAAAATAGTCTACATCAGTGAATGGATCCATTTCATAGTAATAAATTCTTTCAAAATTTAAAGTCGTGCGTGAAGTATCTGCAGTGAAAACACCATTCACGTCAACCGAGCAAGAAAAGCTACTGCTTTTAATTTTCTCTGTCGATTTATTTTCAATATGGCCTCGCAGAACAAGAAGTTTGTATCCGTTTTCAGCTTCCTGAGATGTAGTACTATACTCAGAAAGGGGATATTCATACTTTTTAACAATTTCTGCAGAGTCAAAAGTCATGTTGAAAGCGTCGCACTCAATTTGATTGTTACCGACAATACTGGCATTGTTAGAAGTCTTAGAGCTTTCAGAAGATGTCGATGTGGTACTTGGTGTACCATAGATAACATTATAAGTTTCATCTGCGGTTACAGATAAAGAACCGTCATCTTGCCATTCACTGTCAATTGCAGACATATCATCGTTAAACTGAATAGTGTATACCGCACTTTTTAAATCGTCGGCAAGTTTTTGCGGGATGCTGACACGGATAGAGTAATTAAAATCGGTAAAAGGATCTATTTCCCAACCGCGCTCTCGCTCAAAAACAAATTCGGCACGGCTGCAATTTACAGTGAAAACATCGTTGACCAGAACAGTGCAGGCGATACTTGAGCTTGGAATAACGTTAGTTGATTTGTTTTCAAAATGGCCACGTAAAAGGAGAAAACGATAACCATTTTCTGGAACAGAATATATAGTAGAATTTTCAGAAGTCGAAAATTCATGACGATCAACAACTTCGACAGAGTTTAAAGTCATTTTAAAGTTGTCGTTTTCAATTGTATCGCCTAACTGAAGCTGCGGAGCGCTCGGTGTTGCCTCTGGTGTAGGTTCCGCAGTGGGAGTAGCTGTCGGTGACGGTGTAGCTGTTGCTTCGGCTGTAGCGGTTGGCTCCGGCGACGAAGTGTTTTCCACGGTTTTGTTGCCGCACGCACACAGCAATGCCGCGAGCAGCACTGCCAAAATAACAAATAAGGTTTTTCTCATAAATATTACCTCTCGATATTTTTTGTAATACAAATAAATATCATATCACAAATCTAATTGTAGCATACTATAATTCGGCTGTCAATCTATAATTAGTATAGATTGTGAGGTGGAATTTGTGAAAAATGAACCTTTGAAGATTAAAAAGCGCGGAGAGGACGGGAACAGAATCATTTCCGTGCGTATTCGGGAAGATATTTTGCAAAGTCTTGATAAAATCGCGAGCGAAAGCAACTATTCGCGCAATGAGCTTATCAACGTGATACTTGAATACGGCATCAAGAATATAGAGATTGAATAATACAGAACCCCCGAAGGAAGACCGGATAAATCTCCCTTCGGGGGTTCTGTTTGGAAAAGTCCACGAAAATTTCAGCGCCGAAAACGGAAGTTTCACGGCGCTGCTGCGGGAATATTCGTATTTTCGTGCGTGCTTTACCGCATGTGCACGTCCATCTGCGGGAACGGAATCTCCATGCCGGCTTCATCCAGCGCCTTTTTCACGTTTTCGTTGAGGTCAAAATAGAGGTCCCAGTAATTTTCCGGGGCGCACCAAACGCGCAGGACGAAATCGAGCGAGCTCGCGCTCTGCGTTTTCATGCGCGCCAGCGGGGCGGGGTCTTTCAGCGATTTCGGGTCGCTTTCGGCAACGGAAAGCAAAATTTGCTTCACCTTGTCAATGTCACAATCGTAGGAGACGGAGAATGTCAGCTCCACACGGCGCTGTCCCTCCGCGCTGTAATTCGTGATGGCGGCGTTCGTCAGCGAGCCGTTCGGCACGGTCACGCGCTTGTTGTCCGGTGTCAGCACCACGGTGTATAAAACGCTGATGGCATTCACCGTGCCGGCAATTTCCGTCGTTTCAATGTAATCGCCCACGCGGAACGGGTGAAAAAGCAAAATCATCACGCCGCCCGCAAGGTTCGTCACGGCGCCCTGAAACGCAAGGCCGATGGCAACGCCGCCCGAGGTGAACAGTGCGAGGAACGAGGCGGTCTCGATGCCAAGAACGCCGAAGCACATCAAAATGAGGATGATATACAGCACGATGCGGCTGCCGCTCGCCATGAACGAAGCGAGCCCCGGATCCATTTTTTGATATAGTTTCGAGCGCTTGAAGCGGTTCATCAAAAATTTGATGAGCTTGCTGCCGATAAACAAAAGCAGCCCGGCGACGGCTAAGCGAATGAAAAAGTAAAACGCCTGTTCGCCGACGTTTTTCAGCCATTTTTCAAGCTCGTTCACGGTGGGAATGTCCTCAAGCGGGTCGGTGACAGCCGTGTCAAACAGCGTTAAAAATCGCGTCATAGGCACACCGTCACTTTCCGATGCGTTCCGTGTCGATGATGATGTTTACGGGGCCGTCGTTTTCCACACTTACGTGCATGTGCGCCCCGAATTCACCCGTGCATACTTTGCCGATAGGCTGGTTTTTCACTTGTTCCACAAAGTAGTTATATAATCTCAAAGCTTCACTCGGGGAAGCGGAACGGCTGAAATCCGGGCGGCGGCCGTGCTTCATATCGGCGCTCAGCGTGATGTTCGAGACAATGAGCATATCGCCCTTGATGTCTTCGAGTGAGCGGTTCATCTTGTCGTTTTCGTCCTTAAATACGCGCAGGCCGCACACCTTCTGCACGAGAAAATCCGCCTGCGCGTCCGTGTCACCCTCCATGGCGCAGATGAAGACAACAAGGCCCTCGCCGACTTTGCGGGTCTCGCCGCCGTTTATGGTGATCTCTGCACCGTTTATACGCTGAATAACTGCTCTCATATTGTAAATTCCTTTCCGGTTGGTGGATTTTGACCGATAAAACGGGAGATTTCTTCGGTGTTTTCTCAATTATAGCAGGCTTTCGCTCTTGCTTCAAGCAGTTTTGTTTGTTATAATACTGTTGATTGAAAATCAGGTTATGTGCATGCAAAAAGACAGGGCGCAAAAGCGCCGCGATTTGAAAGGACGAATTATGCTGATCCACATAAAAAACGAAAACGAATCTGCTGCCATTGATACGCTCGGCGCCGAGCTCGTCTCCTTTATGGGCGATGACGGCTTTGAGCACATTTGGCAGGGCGATAAAACATATTGGGGTGGCCACGCGCCGGTTTTGTTTCCTATCGTCGGCGCGCTGCGCGATAACCGCACATGCATCAACGGCGAGTGGTACGAGATGAAGCGCCACGGCGTCGCACGCCACGAGGAATTCACCGTCACAGAGCAGGGAGAGGACTACGTCACCCTGCAGCTTACGGCGAACGAGGAGACGAAAAAGCAGTACCCGTTCGATTTTGTGCTGACGGTCTCCTATTACCTCACCGGCAGCAGCATCACGACGAAATTTACCGTTAAAAATGCCGATACTAAGCCCATGCCGTTCTGCATCGGCGGTCACCCGGGCTTTAATATCCCGATTCAGTCCGATGAAGTTTTTGAAGATTACGACATCGTGTTCGAGGAAAAGGAAGACCAGAAATGTCCGACGCTCGATATGGAAAGCTGCCTGATCGATTTTGAGAAGACGAACTTCGAGCTTGACGATACGGATACCATCCCGCTGCAGCACAGCCTGTTTTATAGGGACGCGCTCGTGTTCGAGAACCTCAACTCCACCTGCGTTTCACTCAAAAGCCGCCAGTCCGGCCGCGGTGTGATGATGGAGTTTTCCGGTTTCCCGATGCTCGGTATCTGGTCTGCCGCAAACGACGGCCCGTATGTTGCGCTGGAGCCGTGGACCGGCTGCGCCACCGCCGTACAGGAGGACGACGTGTTTGAAAAGAAGCACGGCATGCGCACTTTGCAGCCCGGCGAAGAAGCCGAGTACGCCTACACGGTCTTTGAAATCTAAATTACAAAAGTACGTATATATATATAATAAAAGCATATAGAGCATGCCCCGCAAACGGATGAAAAGTCCGATTTGCGGGGCTGTTTTATTGCCTAAAAATCTCAACCAAAGTTTGTTTGTTCTCACGGAGAGAAAATCGCGAAAAAGGGTTCCATTTTAACAGAATACAGTTATAATAGTTTAAACAAGCGTATGAAATGTTTCTGTGTAAATATTCCATGCGCCTGAGGAGGAAACCGCACGTGCGGTGCGGACTGTACCAAAGGTACAACTGTACCAAGGGTACAAAGAAAGCAGGATATGCATTGAAAGGAAAGGGAATGCTATGTTTCAGCTGAAATGGGTTTGGAAAAACCTGGAAGGCTGCCGAAAGCGATATGTTTTCGCGCTGTGCTCTACCGCGGTTCTTTCTATGATGGCGTTGGTCAACTCGGTTTTGACCGCGCAGATCATGGATACCGTATTTACGCCGGTAAAAGAGGGGCAGGGCACCACGCCGGAGCTTTGGCATCGGCTTGTTGTGCTCGTCTCCATTTTGATCGGTTTCACGATGTTCAGAATGTGCTTTAACTATCTTTCGGTCATGACGTACGAGACGTGCTCGCAGAAGCTGCTCTTTAAGCTGCGCCGCGATCTGTACGCAAACATGCAGGCGCAGGATAGCTCATTCTTCTCAAAGAACCGCACCGGCGATCTGATGACCCGCCTGACCGGCGACCTTGACATGGTGCGCCACACTACGTGCTATGTCATCCGCATGATCATCGACTGCGTGGTGCTGTTTCTCACCACATCCATCACATTCCTTTGTGTGGACTGGCTGTTCGCGCTTGCCATGCTGGCCGTAACGCCGATTATTTTCATCCTGACGAAGGTTTTCGCAAAGCAGGTGCATCCGCTGTATGTCGATCTGCGCGAGCGCCTTTCGCGCATGAATACCGCCGCGCAGGAGAATATCGCCGGCAACCGTGTCGTTAAAGCCTTTGCTCGCGAAGACTACGAGATCGAGCAGTTTGATAAGAAAAACGAGGATTACCGCAAAGCGAACCTCAAAGCGTCGCTGCTGTGGTTCAAATTCTCGCCGTATATCGACGGTTTTTCGCAGTCGCTTTCCATCGCCGTTCTGCTCGTCGGCGGCTCGTTCCTCATCATGGGCCGCATTTCAATCGGCACGTTTGCACTCTTTAACTCGCTGTGCTGGACGCTGACGAACCCGATGAGCACGCTCGGCATGCTCATCAACGACCTGCAGCGTTTCTTTGCATCTGCGTCGAAGATTGTCGAGCTCTACTACGCGCGCTCCACCATCGTCACGCGCCAGGATGCCGTGAAGAAGGAAGGCCGCGTGCAGGGCGCCGTGAAGTTTGACCACGTAACCTTAAAGCGCAACGGCACAGAGGTTCTGCACGACATCAATCTTGACATCAAACCCGGCGAGACTATCGCCATCATGGGACCAACCGGCTGCGGCAAAACGTCGCTTATCAGCCTTATCCCGCGCTTTTCGGATGTATCCGGCGGTACTGTCTCCGTGGACGGCACGCCTGTCGGTATGTATGATCTCAAAAAGCTGCGCGGCTCCGTCGGCATCGCCACGCAGGACGTGTTCCTGTTCTCCGATACCGTAGACGGCAACATTGCCTACGGCGACCCCGAAATGTCCGAGGACGATGTGAAGCGCTTCGCAAAGATCGCCTGCGTCGATTTCGTCGATAAGCTGCCCGAAGGCTTTGACACGGTCATCGGCGAGCGCGGCACCGGCCTGTCCGGCGGTCAGAAGCAGCGTATCGCGCTGGCGCGTGCCCTTGCCATTAAACCGTCTATTCTCATTCTGGACGACACCACCTCCGCCGTGGATATGGAGACCGAAAAATATATTCAAGACCAGCTTGCGCACCTTGATTTCGACTGCACGAAGATCATTGTCGCGCAGCGTATTTCCACCACGAAGCGCGCAGACCGCATCGTGATCCTTGATAAGGGCCGCGTTGTGGATGTCGGCACGCACGAGGAGCTCATTTCCCGCCCGGGCTATTACCGCGAGGTTTATGAGCTGCAAAACGGCATTGCCGGTGAAAAGAAAGGGGGTGCTGCGTAATGGCAAGAAACCGTTTTGACGTTGACGAAACGCTGGAAACCCCATTTAATATCAAACACTTGCTGCGTGCAGGCGTGTATATCAAGCAGCACAAACAGAAAATGATCTTATCGCTCGTTTTCTCCGCCATTTCCGCCGCGTGCGCGCTCGTAGGCCCTAAGCTCATCGAGACCGCCCTGAACGTCGCCGTGCCGAACCGCGATTATAAAATGCTGTTCATTCTGGCAGGCGTCATGCTCTTATCCATTCTGCTTTCCATTTTCTTTTCCGTCAAACGCTCGCGCTACATGACGGTAGTGGGGCAGGCCATCATCTACGACATCCGCAAGGATCTCTTTGAGCATTTGCAGCGACTTTCGTTCCAGTTCTACGACGACCGCCCGCACGGCAAAATTCTGACGCGTGTCATCAACTACGTGAACTCTGTTTCCGATGCGCTCTCCAACGGCATCATCAATTTCATTCTCGAAATTTTCAACCTCATTCTCATCGCCGTGTTCATGTTCATGTGTGATGTCAGGCTCTCGCTCGTCGTCATGGCGGGCATCCCGCTGTTCCTCATCATCGTGCTCGTCATCAAGCCTGCACAGCGCCGCGCTTGGCAGGATGTCTCCAATAAGAGCTCCAACCTCAACGCCTACCTGCATGAGAGCCTTGACGGTATGAAGATCACGCAGGCGTTCACGCGTGAAGAGGAAAATGCGAAGATCTACAATAATCTTAACACCAAAATGTACAAAAGCTGGATGAAGGCGCAGTACACCTCGAACCTCGTGTGGTTTTCCGTCAACAACATCTCCACATGGGTCGTTGGCGCTATGTACCTTGTGGGCTTCTCGCTTTTGGGTCCCGCCGTGCAAATCGGTACGCTCATCGCCATTTCCGCGTATGCGTGGCGCTTCTGGCAGCCGATTTTGCAGCTTTCCAACCTCTATAATACGTTCATCAACGCCGTGGCGTATCTGGAGCGTATCTTCGAGATGATCGATGAGCCCGTGCTTGTCGATGACGCGCCGGACGCAACGGAGCTGCCGCCGATTAAGGGCGACGTGACGTTCGACGACGTGACATTCTCCTACGACGGCTCCATCAACGTTCTGGAGCACTTCAATCTCGATGTGAAAGCGGGCGAGTCCATCGCGCTTGTCGGTCCCACGGGTGCCGGCAAAACGACGGTCGTCAATCTCATCTCGCGTTTCTACAACATCAATTCCGGCCGGGTGCTCGTCGACGGGCACGATATCTCCAAGGTAACGCTGCACTCGCTGCGCGCGCAAATGGGCATCATGCTGCAGGACAGCTTCATTTTCTCCGGCACCATCATGGATAACATCCGCTACGGTCGCTTGGACGCCACGGATGAGGAGATCATCGCCGCTGCAAAGACCGTGCGTGCGCATGAGTTCATCAGCGAAATGCCGGATGGCTACTATACGCAGGTAAACGAGCGCGGCTCGCGCCTCTCGCAGGGCCAAAAGCAGCTTATTGCGTTTGCAAGAACGCTGCTTTCCGACCCGAAGATTCTCGTGTTGGACGAAGCCACGTCCTCCATTGATGCGAAGACCGAGCGCCTTTTGCAGGAAGGCCTGCAGGCGCTTTTAAAGGGCAGAACAAGCTTCATCATCGCGCACCGCCTGTCCACCATCAAAAATTGTGACCGCATCCTGTACATCTCGAATAAGGGCATTGCCGAAAGCGGCAGCCACGACGAGCTCATGGAACAGAAGGGCCACTACTACCAGCTTTATACCGCACAGCTGGAAGAGTAAAACAAGCGAATATAAAGCTAAAAAGTAACCAGCCTCATCGCGCCGAATCCGACCGATGAGGCTGACTTTTTATAACTGAATATCTTCCGGCTTATCGTCGTACACGCCAAGCTCGAAGTTCCGCTTGCCGGGAAGCTTTTTGGGGATCCCCATGCTGTGCAGGTCTTGGTACGACGTAAACTCCGCGTCGTTTTGCGGCGGCGTGGGCATAAGGCCGGTGCACTCCGTGGCGCTTGCGACGCTCTCCGGCGTATCCGGGTAAATCGTCACATGCTCGCCGTGGGTGAACTTCTTTTCGTTTTTCTTTTGCATTTGGCATCCCTTCCTTCCCACAGTATTGTGCGCCGAAAAGCGAAGCTTATGCAAAAGAAAAAAGCACCGGTGAAATCAATCACAGGTGCCTTTTATCTCGCTGTTCTAATTTACAATTAGAGCTTTACGACATTTGCTGCGCGGAGCTTGCCGTTCTTCGGGTCGGTCTCGGTCTCAAAGGTGACCTTCTGGCCTTCGTTCAGCGTCTTGAAGCCGTCGCCCTGAATTGCGGAGAAATGTACGAATACGTCCTCGCCGCCCTCATCGTTGGAGATGAAGCCGTAGCCCTTTTCTGCGTTAAACCATTTGACTGTACCGTTGTTCATTGTGGTACCTCCATATAAAAATAAAGATTGTGTTCGTAAACGCCATACAAAAAAACACAGGTCCTGTAAACCACCCAAAGAATGACTTACAAAGAAAACCTGTGAGACATTGACATTGTTTATTACACTATCCAAAGTATAACAGCTTTTCCGCCGAAAGTCAATCAAAATTTGTGGAGTATGCGGCCTTTTTTGTTCACATGTTTTTCAAAAAAACTTCCTCTTTTTTTCACGAAATATCAATTTCGTTTTCATATTCTTCCTCTATACTACGTAATGTACTCAGGAGGAACAAGAGAGAGCCGAATGAGTTACAAACTTCTTCATTTTTTACTTCCTTCATTTCTTTAAACGTTCCGCACCGGGTCGATAGCCGGGCGCTGCTTCCCCACAGCGTTTACGCGGAGCCGAAAATCGGAAACAGTTGTTTCTTCCGATATTACCCCTATTTTTTACCCTACTGTCCTCTGCCGGGTGCTGGAGCCCGGCAGTGCGGCAGACCAAAAACGATCGCCTTTGCGTAACGATTTCCTTCGTTGTGCAAAGGTGTTTTTAATTGCCGCAAATACTTTTCTCTCCGCGTGGAAAAGTAAAAGCAGAAGGCTCGTTTGAGCTTTCTGAATTTTTCTGCAAGGAGATGAGAAGACTTGAATTTTGAAAATGAACCGCAACCGCACGCCCCAAAACGACGTGACATCTCGCTTTTTGAGGGCATCCGCACATTTGCGGCAAGCGTGGGCACAGCGGCTTTACTGATGCTTTCCGTGTGCGGGCTCATCGGCCTGCCGCTGCCGGAAAACGCAGCGGCGCACGCCGTTTCCGCTTCCCATATCACGGCAAAGACAGAAACGGTGCGCACCGTGCAGCTTGGCGGCGATGTTTTCGGCATAAAACTTTTTTCGGACGGCGTTATTGTTGCCGCACTTTCGGAAATTTATGCAGACGGTGGCTTAAAATGCCCTGCAAGCGAAGCCGGCATTCAGCCCGGCGATTATATCCTTTCCGTAAACGGCAATAATGTAGAGACGAACGCGGCGCTTTCCGCTGTGCTCTCCGAAAACGAAACGAACACGCTCACGCTGCGGCGCGGCACGGAAATGTTCACGGCGCAGGTTACTTCCGTTTTGTGCGAGGGCTCGTACAAAGCAGGCATGTGGGTACGGGACAGCGCTGCGGGCATCGGCACCGTGACGTTTTACACCGAAGACGGCAAAGCGTTCGGCGCGCTCGGTCACGGCATTTGCGATGCCGACACGCGCAATGTTTTGGAGATCCGCAGCGGCGAGCCGGCTGCCGTTTCCGTCTGCGGCATCGAGCGCGGCAGCAGCGGTCGGCCGGGCCGCCTGCGCGGGTATTTTACGGGCGGCAAGAGCCTTGGCACGCTGACGCAGAACACGGAGCTTGGGCTTTATGGCAAACTCTCCGAACCGCACGAGGGCGAGGCCGTAGAGGTGCTGCCGCGCGGAAATGTGCATACAGGTGCCGTACAGATCGCCGCCACGATCGACGATGAGGGTATGCGGCTGTTTGATGCGGAGCTTGAGCGCGTCAGCACAGACGGCAAGCAGGAAACACGTACCCTTGTGCTGCACGTGACCGACCCGGAGCTGCTTGCACGTACCGGCGGCATTGTGCAGGGCATGAGCGGTTGCCCCATTTTGCAGGACGGTAAGCTGGTCGGTGCGGTGACGCACGTTTTCGTAGATGATGCTACACGCGGCTATGGTATTTTTGCCGAAACGATGCTCGAAAACCTGAACGAAAATTAAGACGAGGGGGACGGTGGGCTGCGGCGCACGCGTCCCTTTTTCGCGCCGCATTGTCATATTTCTCACAGAAGGTATGACACAATCTTACAGAATCGGTTTCCGTTCTGTTTCATACATCTTTTTGGTAAGAAACTCGCCGGGATATTTGCTGTAATAAAAATATCTTATTATCTGCTGATTTTTGTCGAAATTAGAAGTGTATCAACCGAAAGCGTGATGAAAGCTAACAAAATCAAGATGCATATTTTTGTTAGGAAACAAATTAATTAAAGAAATTTCATTTACCCTCTTGAAATAGCGTGTATGATATGGTAAAATTTGTTCACAATTTAAATCACGCAGGAGGTAAGCCATGGAAAAGCAAATAAAGGTCATCATTTGTGCGGATGACGGCGAATGGAGCCGTGAAAACACCGACGCATTGGCTTCGCGGGGTGCACAGGTTGTGACCGTAACCAGGAACGGAACAGCGCTACTGACCAAAATACGGGATGAAAAACCAGATGTGGTTGTAATGGATCTCTTTATGGCGGGCGTGGGTGCGCTGGGCGTTATGCACGCAGTGAAGGCCGAGGGACTGCCAAAACCGGTGTTCATCATCACGGCAGCGCATTCCTCAAACGCTTTGGAGCGGCAGATCATGGAGGCCGGCGCAGATTATTACGCCATCCAGCCGTTCAGCAAAACCGAGATTATCGACCGTATCTTTACGTTGGCCGGTGCGGCACAGCATCCGTCAAACGGCACCAGCCGCAGCGACCTGCGCATTCAGGTCACGGAGATTCTGCATCAGATTGGTGTGCCGGCCCACATTAAGGGATACCACTACCTTCGGGATTCCATCATCATGGCCATCGAAGACCCGGAGATTATCAATGCGGTGACAAAACAGCTATATCCGAGTGTGGCAAAGCAGTACGAGACCACGAGCTCCCGTGTGGAACGCGCCATTCGCCATGCGATCGAAGTCGCTTGGGATCGCGGTGATGTGGATGTGTTGAATTCGTATTTCGGTTATACCATTCACAATACGCGGGGCAAGCCCACGAACAGCGAGTTCATCGCCATGATTTCCGATAAACTGTGTTTGCAGATGGACAATGCGTCTTAATCGACAAAATGTGAACTTTTTACACATGTTTTGTGTGATCCGTTTGTCAAAGCTAACACAAATTTCAGTACATAATTAAAATTGTATTTTGCAAAGCAACACCTTTTGACCGTAGCACCGAAAATCCGAGCGTTTATGCTCGATCTTGTCGGCAGGGTAAGAGGTGTTGCTTTTTTTACAGCAAAATCGCGTGCCGAGGCGGGGGAGAACCCACCGACGCGCGGTTTTACATAACAAAAGCCCTCCGAGATTCCTCCCGGAGGGCTTTGCTTGTGATTCGGTTGAGCGTTGTGACGAACTATGTTATTTCGCGAAATCGACCGCTCTGCTTTCACGGATCATGTTGACCTTAATCTGACCCGGATATTCGAGGTCTTCCTCAATCTTCTTGCAGATGTCGCGGGCGAGCAGCGTCATTTTCTCATCGTTGATCACTTCGGGCTTTACCATGACGCGGATCTCGCGGCCGGCCTGAATGGCGTAGCAGCGATCCACACCGTCAAACGATGCAGCCACGGCCTCGAGCTTTTCGAGACGTTTGATATAGTTTTCGATGTTCTCGCGGCGCGCGCCGGGGCGTGCTGCCGAGATGGCATCGGCTGCCTGCACCAGGCAGGCAATGACCGTTTTCGCTTCAATGTCGCCGTGGTGTGCGGCAATTGCGTGGATAACGGCTTCGCTTTCCTTGTACTTTCTTGCAACATCCACGCCGATCTCCACATGGGAGCCTTCAATCTCGTGATCGAGCGCTTTGCCGATATCATGCAGCAAACCTGCTCTTCTTGCAATGGTGGGGTCAAGACCCAGTTCGGAAGCCATCATACCGGCAAGGTAAGAAACTTCCAGAGAGTGGTTGAGGACATTCTGTCCATAGCTGGTGCGGTAACGCAGCCGACCAAGCAGCTTAACAAGCTCATGGTGAATGCCGTTTACGCCGGCAGCAAGCACGGCGCGTTCGCCCTCGGCTTTAATGGTCGCATCCACTTCGCGGCGGGCTTTCTCAATCGTTTCCTCAATTCTGGTCGGGTGGATTCTGCCATCCGAGATCAGCTTTTCAAGGGCGATTCTTGCCACTTCACGTCTTACGGGCTCAAAGCTCGAAAGCGTAATGGCTTCAGGTGTGTCATCGATGATGAGATCCACGCCGGTAAGCTGTTCAATGGCGCGGATGTTACGGCCTTCGCGGCCGATGATTCTGCCCTTCATTTCATCGTTGGGCAGCGGAACGACGCTGATGGCGGCTTCGGATACGTGATCCGCCGCGCAGCGCTGAATGGCGACCGAAATGATCTCTCTTGCCAGCTTGTCGCATTCTTCCTTCGTCTGCTGTTCGTACTCCATTACTTTAATGGCCTTTTCATGCACAAGATCATCCTCAAGTAACTTGAGCAAATACTCTTTTGCCTGGTCCACGGTAAAGGAAGAGATCCTCTCCAACATGTCGATCTGACTTTTCTTAACGGATTCTGCCTCTTTCAGGCGTTCCTCCGCCTTGCGCATCTTATTCTCGACCGCGTTTTCTTTGGATTCCAGATTTTCCATCTTTTTATCCAAAGATTCTTCCTTCTGGGAAACGCGGCGCTCCTGACGCTGAATTTCTTTTCTGCGGTCATTCATCTCGCGTTCGGACTCGTTGCGCAAACGATGAATTTCGTCCTTGCCCTCGAGCACGGCTTCCTTTTTCTTTGCGGCAGCCGTTTTGATCGCGTTGCTGATGATCCGCTTGGCTTCGTCTTCTGCCGAACCGATGGCAGCTTCCGCTTCTCTTTTTCGATGATTCACACCCGCAAAGAAAGCGAGAGCGCCGCACACGGCGGCTGCCAACACTGCGATCAGAACACAAACCCAAATTGGTACTTGTGGCATTGGGCACCTCCTTCGCTAAGGTTTTCGATATTCAATTACTAAATTAGGTTATGCAGGGTGCGTTATTCCCTGTGAAGGCTCACACAAAAAGCAGCCGCATAAACTGCTCGGAACACGGCTGACTTAAAAAGTGTAAAACACTCCATGTACAATTTTATCTCTTTTCCTTGCATATGTCAACCAAAGAATTTAAGAAATAGTTACGGTTTCTTTCTGTTTTATACAAGAGCCCAGTATATAAGCCGATTTTTTTGCTTTTAAGAAGAAAAATTTTTTCTGCGGGTCTATTTATCCCGCTTTTCTTCCGCTTCTTCCATTTTGCGGACAAGCTCGCTGGGGCGCATATCAAACGCTTCCGCAATCTTGCATATCGTCGAGAAATTCGCCTGCTTTGTCCCGCACTCGATCATCGTCAAATGCGTGCGCGCGATGCCCGCAAAGCCGCTTAAAACCTCTTGCGACATGCCTTTTGCTTTGCGCACAGACCGTATTGTTTGCCCCACAATATTATTTTCCCAAAGCAAGCATATCACCTCTACGCAAATTGTATGCGTAAATAGACATTTTATTGTCTATGATGATAGACAATAATGGATTTATGTGAAAAACTCTTTTCTTGGGTGTTGACATTTCAGAAAAACGGTGATAGTATGGGGACAAGAAAAGGGCTTTGATAAGGAAGTTCGGGTTCAGGTCTTTTCAAAAGAGAGCGGTTGCCACCGGCTGAAAGCACCGCGGAAAGCGAAACCGAAATACCACCTTTGAGCCGCCGCCGAACGGTTTACCGAAAAGGCGGACGTTGCCGCCGCGTTAAGGCAGAAGAACGAGCTGTGTGTTAACACAAGTGTGTTTTAACACGCAGGAACTCGGGTGGAACCGCGCAGTGTCGCCCCGAGATCCCGGTGAGGGATCCCGGGGCTTTTTATTTTGTCATAGAATTAGGAAAGGATTGAGAATCATGATCAAGGTTGACCTGAAGGGCAGCGAAAAGGAATTTGAAAGCGGCGTTTCCGTAGCGGAAGTCGCAAAAAGCATCGGCATGGGTCTTTATAAGTCCGCATGTGCCGCAAAAGTGAACGGCGAGGTGTGCGACCTGCGCACCGTGCTCAACGAAGATTGCAAGGTAGAGATTTTGACGTTTGACGATAAAGAGGGCAAAAAGGCATATTGGCACACCGCGTCCCACATCATGGCGCAGGCGGTAAACCGCCTGTACCCGGGCACAAAGTTCGCCATCGGCCCGGCTGTGGATAACGGCTTCTATTATGATATGGAACTGCCGCAGGCCATCACCAACGACGACCTCGCAAAGATCGAAGCCGAGATGAAGAAGATCATCAAGGAAGACATCGAGATCGAACGCTTCGAGCTGCCGGTAGCGGAAGCACTGGAGCTCATGAAGGGTCAGGACTATAAAGAGGAGCTCATCCGTGAGCACGCTGCCGAGGGCGAGCATATCTCCTTCTATAAGCAGGGCGATTTCACGGACCTCTGCGCAGGCCCGCACCTCATGCGCACCGGCAATGTCAAGGCTGTAAAGCTCACCTCCATCACAGGTGCATACTGGCGCGGCGATGCAAGCAACAAGATGCTGCAGCGTCTCTACGGCATCGCGTTCCCGAAGCAGAGCTTGCTGGAAGAGCACCTCACCATGATGGAGGAAGCCAAGAAGCGCGACCACAACAAGCTCGGCCGTGAGCTGGAGCTTTTCACCACAAGCGACGTTATCGGTCAGGGCTTGCCGATCCTGCTGCCGAAGGGCGCACGCATCGTTCAGCTTCTGCAGCGCTTCGTCGAGGACGAGGAGCAGCGCCGCGGCTGGCTGCTGACAAAGACCCCGTTCATGGCAAAGAGCGACCTGTACAAGATTTCCGGTCACTGGGATCATTATAAGGATGGCATGTTCGTGCTCGGCGACGAGGAGAAGGACAAGGAAGTCTTTGCCCTGCGCCCGATGACCTGCCCGTTCCAGTATCAGGCTTATTTAAACCGCAAGCGTTCCTACCGCGACCTGCCGCTGCGCTACAACGAGACCTCCACACTGTTCCGTAATGAAGCAAGCGGCGAGATGCACGGCCTGATCCGTGTGCGCCAGTTCACCATTTCCGAAGGCCACCTCATGTGCACACCGGAGCAGCTGGAAGACGAGTTCAGAAAGTGCCTGGAGCTTGCAATCTTCATGCTGAAGACACTCGGTCTGTATGAGGACGTTTCCTACCGCTTCTCGCAATGGGACCCGAATGACCGCGCAAAGTATATCGGTACGGAAGAGCAGTGGAACGAGGCACAGGGCCTCATGGAGCGCATCCTCAACCACCTCGAGATTCCGTACGAGATCGGCATCGGCGAAGCTGCGTTCTACGGCCCGAAGCTCGATATCCAGATTAAGAACGTGTACGGTAAGGAAGATACGCTTATCACCATTCAGATCGACCAGATGCTTGCCGAGCAGTTCGGCATGGTCTACACCGATAAGGACGGCAAGCAGAAGACCCCGTGCATCATTCACCGTACCTCCATCGGCTGCTACGAGCGTACCCTCGCGTTGCTCATCGAAAAGTACGCAGGTGCGTTCCCGCTGTGGCTTGCCCCGGTACAGGTGAAGCTGCTGCCCATCGCAGACCGCCACCTCGACTATCTCTATGAAGTCAAGAAGCAGCTGGAAGACAAGGGCTTCCGCTGCGAGGTTGACGACCGCAGCGAGAAGATTGGCTACAAGATTCGCGAAGCACAGCTTGAAAAGGTGCCGTACATGGTCGTTGTCGGCGATAAGGACATCGAAAACAACACCATCTCTATCCGTAAGCGCAAAGAGGGCGACCTCGGCGCCATGACCGTAGAGCAGTTCCTTGAAAAGATTGTTCCGGATCGCGACAACAAGGTCATTGACTGATCGAATACAATATAATATATGATAAAGAACACCGTCCGCTCGGAGCTTTTCCGAACGGGCGGTGTTTTGTTATCTATGGATCGCGTGAAAGATATACGGTTAATCTTTCAGCTTGTCCCGCGAGACGATTTTCAGCTGCGATTTCTCTGCCAGCTGCCGGTATTCCGTCGGCGTGATGCCGAAGTACTTCTTAAATAACCGGCAGAACGCAGAAGATTCCGAAAAGTGGTACATTTCGGTCACTTCTTTCACGGATAACCCGCGGTGGATGTGCTCTGCGGCGGCGTTCATGCGTATACGGTTAATGTAATTGCTCGGGGTGGAACCGAAGTTATCTTGAAAATAATAGAACAGTGCGCGTTCGGAAATCGAAAGCTTTTTCGCAAGTTCCGGCACGCTGATCTTCTCCGTTGCGTGGTCGAGCAGGTATTGGGTGATTTTGTCTTTGTTGAAGAGGCCGTCGTAATTTTGCTTAAGGGTAAAAATGCAGTCTAGTATAAATCCGGAAAGAACTTGGTTCAGGCAGCACTTGGTATAGCTGCAAACGCGCTTTCTGAGGAAGTCGCTGTAATCAATCAGCTGTGTATTATAACCGACAGGGCTCAGCTTTCCGCACAAAAAGTCATTTAAAACATCGGCGTCTTCGCAGGAACAGTCGGAAACGCATTTCATTGTAAAGGGAAGCCAGAGAATCTGCATGTTGTCGCAGCAGCAGTGATTCCAAAGGATTTTATCGCTGCGGCGCACACAAATCACCCCTCCGGTAATTATATTAAAAATGTCGTTATTCAAATATAAATCGCTTTTTTCAGACGAAGCTTTGACGCAGAGCATCAAAACAAACTGCTGATTTTCAAACAATTCATCCAAATTTTCGAAATTTGGGAGGCCCCAATGCACCTTTCCGAAGGCAATAGTAAAATTGTTCAAAATGGATGCGGTTTCATGCTCGCATTTTTGTGTGTCTAAGATAGTACTTTGTAACATATGCCCACCAACTTCACCACAAAATTTACTTTTTGTACCTATATTGTACACGGTTTGCACAATTTGTCAATATGCTTTGCATAATTTGTCCTTGAATTGTTACGAATGCGTGTGTATAATATGGACAATTCCTGAAGAAGTTGTTGCGGAGATTTAGACAAATTTGAAAACCATCCGAACATCGTTCAGGGCTTTCGATGAGAAAACCGTAAAACTGCAAAAGGCAGTCGGGTTTCAAAAAATTTGGCTTTAAGCAGGCTTTGAGTTCTGCTTTTTGTAAAAAATTTTCCATCTTTTGTGGAAATGGAGCGTGATGAGATTGAAACAAGCACAAGCGAGTGGAAATACGGTCTTACGCAAAAAGAACGTCTTTTCCAGAATGCTTGCCCAGTGGGATCTGCAGATATTGTTAGTTCCCGGCATCCTCTTAGTCCTCCTGTTCAGCTACGTACCGATGTACGGCGTGGTTATGGGCTTCCAGGATTTCCAGCTCGGTGATTTCCCGGGCTTCAGCCAGTGGGTAGGCTTCAAACACTTCCAGACCATGTTCGCCGATAAGTACTTCGGACTGGCCATGCGCAACACGCTGGTCATCAGCGCCCTTAAGATGTTCATTGGCTTCCCGCTGCCGATTTTCTTCGCAGTGCTGCTGAACGAAATGAACTTCCAGCCGCTGAAAAAAACGGTTCAGACCGTCAGCTACCTGCCGCACTTCATCTCTTGGGTTGTGTGCGCAACGTTGATGTTTGACCTCATGTCCACCGACGGCGGCGCCATCAATGAGTTCCTCATGTGGATCGGCGTCATTAAAGAACCGATCGGCTTCTTCACCGAAGGCAAGTACTTCTGGGGCATTACATTGTGCACGGATATCTGGAAGGAGCTTGGCTGGAACGCGATTATCTTCATCTCCGCTATCACGAGCATCAGCCAGGATATGTATGAAGCGGCTGATATCGATGGCGCAACGCGCGCACAGAAGATGTGGCATATCACAATTAAGTCCATCAAACCGACCATCATCCTGATGTTTATCTTCCAGGTCGGCGGCATCCTGAATGCAAACTTCGACCAGATCATGATGCTCACCAAGCAGATGGGCAACTCCATGTTGAAAGAATACGCAGACGTGCTTGATACCTTCATTTATCGTTTGGGTGTCAGCCAGGGTCGTTTCTCCTTCGCAGCAGCGGCCGGTCTCTTTAAGTCCATCGTCAACTTCGCACTGCTCCTTGGTTCCAACTACGTAGCAGGTAAATTCGGCGAAGCACAGCTTTTCTAAGGGGGGGAACAGAGAGATGGCAAAAAATCCAAACAAAATCCGCGCCAAGCGCGTGGCCAGCGACTACGTGATCGATATCATCATGATCGTCACCATCGTTCTGGTTCTTGTCCTTACGCTGTACCCGTTCCTGAATTCCCTTGCGATTTCCTTGAACGATTCCAACGATACCACCCTTGGTGGTTTGACCATCTATCCGCGTAAGTTTACGTGGAGAAACTACGAGCTGGTTTTCACAAACCAGAAGATCTGGATGGCGTACTTCATCACCATCGCACGTACCGTCATCGGTACGGTCGGCGGCGTGCTCATTACCGGTATGCTGGCGTTCGCAATTTCCAGAACGAACCTCGTAGGCAAAAAAGTTTACGCAATGCTGTGTCTTATCCCGATGTACTTCGGCGGCGGTCTCATGCCGACCTACTTCTTGATCCTCAGTCTCGGTCTCAAGAACAACTTCCTCGTGTACATCATCCCGGCACTCGTCAACCTGTGGAACATGATCCTCATGCGCAGCTACTTCCAGTCTCTGCCGGAAGCGCTTGAAGAATCCGCCCTCATCGACGGCGCAAACTACATAACCATCTTCTTTAAAATTTACTTCCCGCTCTCCACACCGATCATCGCGACGATCGCCCTGTACTTCGGTGTGCAGCACTGGAACGACTGGTTCCAGGCAAACCTGTACATTACACAGGATTACCTGAAGCCGATGCAGAACGTCCTTCTCGCAATCGTCAACGAAGCTAAGTTCGCAGAACAGATGTCCTCTGCGGGCATAGGCGTCACCATCGACGGCAACGCTTTGAAGGGCAAGCAGACCAACGTGCGCTCCATCACAATGGCTACGATGTTTGTTACGATCATTCCGATCATCATCGTTTATCCGTTCCTGCAGCGCTACTTCGTAAAAGGCATTATGATCGGTTCCGTTAAGGGCTAATCATAAAATAAATTGTCAATGCAAAGTGTATTGTGTATTGACGAAGCATTCTTTAAGGAGGCAAAGTATGAAGTCCAGAAACTCTCTCTTGAAGGCTCTGGCAGCAGTCATGGCAGCATCCATGATTCTGACAGTAGCCGGCTGCGGCGGCGGAAACTCTTCCACGGCTGGCAGCAGCACATCTTCCAAAACGGAATCTTCCGCAGCGGAATCCACAAAAGGCGGTGACGCAAGCTCCGAGGTAACCGGTTCCTCCGGCCCGGACGACACCACCGAGCACTACGAATTTGATGCATATTACAGCTATCAGGGTTCCGTTAAGCCCTGGGGCGAAGACGCTGCATCGAAGTACATGAACGATAAGTTCAACATCACGGTCAACTATTCCTGCCCGGAAGCTGATGCGGATTCCAAACTGAACCTGATGATCTCCTCCGACGACCTGCCGGATGTTATCATCCTCGACCGTAACGCGAACTGGCTGAAGCTCATCGACCTCGGCAAGCTCGTCGATGTCAACACCTTGAAGTATGAAGGCTGCTCCTTTGATGAGGACATCCTCGAATCCACCCAGAAGCTGCTGTCCGTTAACGGCGGTCTCTATGGTATCCCGAACTGGGCTCGTAAGGGCGCTACCGGCGGTAACATGAGCTGGATGGTCAACCACGACGTTTATGAGCAGCTCGGTTCCCCGGAACTCAAGACGCTCGAAGACCTGCACCAGTTCATGCTGGATGCTAAGGACAAGGGTGTTAAGACCTCCGACGACCAGAGCATCTTCCCGTGGCTCCCGAGACAGGACGATAACGGCTTCTACACCGTTTCCGCTATCTATCGTTCCTACGGCCACCCGAACCTTATTGATACGTACTGGTCTCAGGCGGATAACGACGTTAAGCTCGCTGTCTATGACGACAACTATATTGCAGCTCTGAAGCTTGCTAACCAGTGGTATAAGGAAGGCCTCTTCCCGGAGACCACGTACACCGACAGCAACGATCAGTTCGTTGAGAAGCTCGCGAACGGCCGTGCAGCTGTTACCTACTATGACTTCTCTCAGGACGATACCAACCACTTCCGTACCCTCCTTCAGGAGAAAGACGGCAACACCTACGATCTCCTCGGTTGGGAGCTTAAGGATTCTCCGATCTACCCGCCAGCTGAAGGCGTTGACTATGTCTACGGCGAAGAAGGTGGCACGGTTGGTTGGAACGTCAACTGCATCACCACAACGGCTGAAAACCCGCAGCGTATCTTCGACCTCTATTCTTGGATGCTCACGAAGGACGGCTCCATCAACATGATGTACGGTCCTGAGGGCGGCCTCTGGGAAGGCAAGGACGAAGAGGGCAACCCGATCCTCAAGAAGCCGGAAGAAGAGCTTACCTCTGACGAAAAGAACGCAGCAGGTTGCTGGTTCTGGTCTCAGCCGGCTCACTCCGATAACGTTGACTTGACGAAGTATGCAGTTAACGAGCAGCAGCCGGAAGCATCCAGAAGCTGGGTTATCTCCATTCAGGATCACGTCTTCACTCCGGAAGATTCCATCCATCCGGCAGTCCCCGGCCAGAAGTTCCTGACCGACGAAAACACCAACCTCTCTCTTGAGATCGAACCGACCGATGACCTCGGTATGGCAAGACAGTCCATCACCGATGAGTGCAAGATGCGTATCCCGCAGATCATCATGGCTTCCGACGACGCAACGTTCGATAAGCTCGTTCAGGATCTGAAAGACTTTGCTGAGTCCAATCAGGTTCATGACATTGAGAAGATCTACACCGATAAGCGTGCATCGAACATCGAGCTCCAGGGCTACACCGCATATCAGGAGTACTACGACGCACAGAAGTAATTTAACGGGTTACTTTAGTTCGTAAATTAAAACAAAACAGCGCCCCGCTTTCAATAAAAGGAAGCGGGGCGCTTTCTTGTTTCCGGTTCTTAACCGAAAATCATATCCAGTACGCCGAGGTGCTCTAACAAAATTTTCACACCCATCAAAATCAGCACGATGCCGCCGACAAGCTCTGCTTTCGATTTATACTTCGCGCCGAAAATGTTGCCGATGCGAATACCGATCGCCGAAAGAATGAACGTCGTTGCGCCGATAAAGCTGATGGCCGGTACGATTTTGACCTGCAAAAACGCGAACGTTACGCCCACCGCCAGCGCGTCCAGGCTCGTCGCTATCGCCATCATGAGCAGCTGCGTATGCCGCAGCTGCGTACATACCGCGGCCTCGCCGCCGCGTATCGCCTCCACAAGCATCTTCACGCCGACAAAGGCCAGCAGGAAAAAGCTGATGTACGGCGCATAAGCGCTCACGAATGAGCTGACCGTGCTGCCCAGCAGGTAGCCGATGAGCGGCATCAGAAACTGAAAGCCGCCGAAATATATGCCCAGCAGGGCCGCGTGCTTCGGGCCGAAGCCCTTCACCGTCAGGCCGCTAGTCACCGAAACGGCAAAGGCGTCCATTGACAGACCGACGCCGATGAGTAAAATAGAAAGCATAAAAACACTCCAGGCGGTGAGATTTTGGACTTGGAAAAGTATATGCGCGCCGCGCTCGAGCTTGCCCGCGAGGCGGCGGAAATGGGCGAGGTGCCCGTCGGCTGCGTCGTCTTTGACGAGGCGGGCGAGATAATAGGCCGGGGCCGGAACCGCTGCGAGGAGCTGCCCGACGCCTGCGCCCACGCCGAGACTGAGGCCATACGCGCCGCCTGCGCCGCCCGCGGCAGCTGGAACCTCTCCGGCTGCGGCCTGGCCGTCACTCTGGAGCCCTGTCCCATGTGCGCCGGGGCCATCATCAACGCCCGCATCTCCACCGTGGTCTACGGCGCGCGCGACCCGGATGACGTTGAGCGCCTTGTGGTGCCGAAACTGCTGAAAACCTTCCCGCAGCTGAAGGGCGTGAAAATTGATTACCGCTGGACGGGCAACTTCCTGCTGACCCTGTCGCGTATGCCGCAGTTTGGTCGCCTCGATACCAACATCTATTACATGCAGGGCTACAGCGGCCACG
>OLWB01000406.1_pt1 | contig 45180 bp, 75 predicted proteins | sample 1673331 | NCBI WGS metagenome assembly OLWB01 (sample SAMEA3178943, study PRJEB25190) | human gut metagenome | biome: human gut; feature: human-associated habitat; material: faeces | place: Austria | collected 2013
TCGTTGATTACAACAGCGGTGCCGACCCCATGCAGCAGATCGTGTCTCAGGTGTCCAAGTATTGGCAGAAGCAGCGTCAGTCCATCATGCTGAAAATCTTGAATGCTGTGTTCGGTGTGACCGGCAGCGGTGAGTTTGCCGGTTGGGCGAACCACATCACTGACCTGTCTTCCGCATCCACCACTGTTGCGGATGCAAACAAGATGGGTGCGACCACCATTGGCGATGCGATTCAGAAGGCCGTGGGCGACAATCAGGACGCTTTCCGGCTGGTGTTCATGCACAGTAAGGTCGCCACCAATATGGCTGGCCTGAAGCTGCTGGACTTCCTGAAATACACCGACGCCAACGGCGTTGAGCGCCCCCTCCGCATTGGCACCGTGAATGGCATGACTGTTGTCGTAGATGACAGCTGCCCCGCCACCGCCGCTACCAGCGGAGAAAGTGCGAAAGCGGCCACCTACACCACCTACGTCCTCGGCCTTGGCGCAATTCAGTACGCCCCCGCTCCCGTGAAGGTTCCTTCCGAACTGACCCGTGACGCGCTCAAGGGCGGCGGCTATGACGCGCTGGTCACCCGTATCCGTGAAACCATGCACCCCAACGGTTTCAGCTTTACCAAGCCCACTTCCGGCTACACCGCTTCTCCCACGGATGCACAGCTTGCGGCATCTGCCAACTGGTCTATCGTGGCCGACCCGAAGACCATTGCTCTGGCAAAGATCATCACCAACGGCTAAGGAGGTTCACCATGTTCTATGTTTCTGACGGGAAAGTGTATGTGCGCGAGGGAGATCACTTTCGCAACGTGGGCTTTACCGCAAAGGACAAGGTGATTACCCGGCGCGAACTGGAGAGCACTTCTGTGGTGATGGGAACGGTAGTCGTTGATACACTCAACGACCCCGTACCGCTCACCCGCGAGGAAGTTATCACCAAGTTTGGTTTATCGGAGAATAATCCTATTCCCGTTATCAAGAAACCACGCAAGAAGGCGGGAGAACCCGTAGAATGAAAGGAGGTAAGAAACCGTGCAGGAAGCCGAGAAAAACGCATTGGTAAAAGCCATGGCGAATGAAACCGACGAAAGCACGGTTTCTGCCTACCTTGGCATTGCGGCAAGTAAGATTTGCCGCAGGGCATACCCGTTTGACCCTTCCATTATGGAGGTTCCGGAGCAGTACAGCTATCTACAGGTGGAGATTGCTACGTATCTTCTGAACAAGCGGGGCGGAGAGGGTGAGCTGTCTCACAGCGAGAACGGAATTTCCCGTTCCTACGAGAACGGGGACGTTCCGGAATCCATGATGCGACAGATCGTTCCCATGGCCGGGGTTCTGTGAGGTGACAGTATGAGAATCATGGAGCGAAACAAGCAAAGCTTCTGGTATCTGCTGTACGACCGGAAAGTGCCTGTCACCGACGAAGACGGCAACGAAACCGGCGAGGAAACTGTTGTGTACAAACCTGCCGTTTCCTTCCGCGCCAACGTATCCGCTGCGACCGGGGCTTCTCAGGTGGAGCAGTTCGGCAATCTTGCCGGGTATGACAAGGTCATCGTTACGGATGACATGACCTGCCCCGTTGACGAGAATACCGTGCTATTTCTGGACAAGGAGCCTGTGTATGACGAGGACGGGAAGCCCCTGTATGACTACATGGTCAGACGGGTGGCAAAGTCTCTGAACTCAGTGTCCATCGCCGTTACGAAGGTGAGCGTGTCGTGAGCTACAAGAAAATTGTGGTTCCGCTGTCGGTTTCCGGCATTCAGAAGATTCAGGATGAATTGAAGGAATACAAACGCTGGCAGAAGGACAAGGCAAAGGAACTGGCCGAAAGGCTGGCAATGCTGGGTGCTTCTGTGGCTTCCATCCGGTTCTCACGGGCTGTTTACACCGGGATGAGGGATGCAACCGTGTCCGTCGTGGCAATCCCGAATGGTTACGCCGTAAAGGCCGATGGGGAATCCGTTCTTTTCATTGAATTTGGAGCCGGTATCACCTACGGAACCGGGCACCCGGAAGCGTCGGAGTTTGGCATGGGGGCTGGCACCTACCCGGACGGGAAAGGTCATTGGGACGACCCCAAAGGCTGGTATCTGCCCAAAGACAAGGGCGGCGGCCACACATACGGAAATCCTCCTGCAATGCCCATGTATGAGGCGAGAAAAGCGATTGAGCAGGAGCTTCCGAGAATCGTTATGGAGGTGTTCAGGGCTTGACTGATATTGAAAAGCTGATCTATACCCCCATTGCCGAGGCTCTGCGAAAGCGCTTCAAGGGCATTGCGGTATCCGGCGAATATGTGAACGCTCCTCCAAAATTCCCCTATGTAAGCATCGTAGAGCAGGACAATTATATGTCCGCGAACAGGCTGGACAGCAGCGACCGGGAAAAGTTCTCAACGCTGATGTACGAAGTCAATGTGTACTCCGACAAGGCAGGAAGCAAGAAAAGCGTATGCCGGGAGATTATGGGCGTTATAGACGAAATGCTCTACAAACGGAATTTCACGCGAATTTCGTTGTCCCCTGTTCCGAATATGGAAAACGGGACGATTTACCGTCTGGTAGCCCGGTATCGGGCGGAGACGGACGGCGGAACAATTTACCGCAGGTAAATATGCTTTACCTTTCCGCAAGGGCGGAAAGAGAGCCGAAGGGCTGCTTCACAGGAGGCAGCCCGTTTTTATTACAACGAAAGGATGATTAAACATGGCCATAAGCACGTATAAAGTTTTCCTGATGAAAAAGGGAACCACCGGCAACACCTACGAAAAGCTCATTGACATCAAGGAATTCCCTGATCTGGGCGGCGATCCGGAGATGCTGGAAACCACTACCCTGTCTGACAAGATGCAGACCTACATCGCCGGTATCCAGTCTCTGGATGCGCTGGCGTTCACCGCGAACTACACTCTGACTGACTACAAAGCGCTGCAAGCGCTGGCTGGAAAGACCGAGAGCTACGCCGTATGGTTCGGTGGTGACGAGGCTGGCGGTTCCCTGACCCCCACCGGCAGCGACGGCAAGTTCAAGTTTGACGGTCAGCTGACCGCCTACGCCACCGGCGGCGGCGTCAACGAGGTTGTAGACCTGAACATTTCCATTGCCCCGTCCACGCCCATTGAGCTGGACGACGCGACCTGAGCCAAAACACAGACCACACATTTTTAAGGAGGATTAGCGATGGCTAAGAAAATCTGCATTCCCTACAACGGCAAGAAGTACACGCTGGAATTCACCCGCTCCACGGTTTCTGCTATGGAGAAGATCGGGTTCTCCATCAATGAGCTTGGCGACAAGCCCGCTACCATGATCCCCATGCTGTTCAGCGGCGCTTTTGCGGCAAATCACCCCAACACCAAGGTTGCTACCATCAACAAGATTTACGACGGTCTGAGTAACAAGTCCGGCCTTGTGAAGGTGCTGACGGAAATGTACTCCGAGGCCGTGTACACCCTGCTTTCCGATGATGAAGAGGAAAACGAGGGAAACCCCGGCTGGGAAGCAGTAGAGTAAGCGAACTTCTTTCCGAAAACGGAGGGGGTGGGGAGACCCCTACCCCCTCTTACGCTTACACAAATATCTTCAAGAAGTTATTCCCGTACTATCTTGCAATCGGCATGACCTATGACCAGTTCTGGAATCAGGACGTGGAACTGGTGAAAGCCTACCGGGAAGCTGACAAGATCAAACGGGACTTGAAGAATCAGGATATGTGGATGCAAGGGGCTTATTACTATGAAGCCCTTCTGGATGCCGCCCCGGTTCTGCGGTTCAGCTTCAGCAAGAAGCCTCCGAAGCCGGTTCCCTACCGGGAGCAGCCCTTTGAGCTGCACACTGGGCAGCGGAAAGCGGCGGATAGTGGAGAAAAGCAGCTGACCCAGCAGGAAAAGAGCGACAAAAGGGCGAAAGCCATGATGGAGATGTTTATGGTATCCATCAACAAGAAATTTGAGAAGAAGGGCGGTGAAGGGAATGGCTGACAATGTGGAAATGCAGGGCATTGAGTTTCAGATTGTGAATGACAGTGCCGCGGCATCTGCGGGTGTAGAGCAGCTGGCCAAGAAACTGGCGGCGCTGAAATCATCCATCAGCGGTTCCACAACTGCCCTTTCCAAAGTTGCAGCGGGAATTTCGCAGATCAAGAATGCCGTGAACAACATGAATACCGGCGATTTTGCAAGCAAGATGAACCGCATCAGCGACACGCTGAGCAACCTGAAATCTAAGACGGAAGGCCTGAAAATTTCGTCTTCCATCGCAAACCAGCTTACGGACATAACCGCCGCTCTCGACAATCTGAAATGGACAGATGGCGATAAGCTGTCCGCTCTCGCCGATGGCTTACGCCCTCTTTCTGAGATTGGTAAAGCCAACCTGACCACTTTCATCAATCAGCTTGGGAAATTGCCTGAGGTCATTGAGGATTTGGAAAAAGCGGACATTGACAAGTTCACTCAGCAGATGAAAGACTTGGCTTCGGCCATGAAACCGTTTGCTGACGAAATGAACAAGGTTTCCTCCGGGTTTTCGGCATTTCCAAGCAGAATTCAAAGGCTGATTACATCGACGGAGCAGTACAACGGTACGGTAAGGCGGGCAACCACAAGCACAAATGCGTGGAGTTCTGCATTGAAAGGTCTTAGCTTTGCTGTGGTGTATCGCGCTGCAACGAAACTAATTTCAAATGCCATCCTGAAAGCTTCCGATTATCAGGAAACGCTTGCCATGTTTCAAGTTTCCATGGGTGAGTATGCGGAGGAAGCCTATAACTATGCTCAGAGGGTAAACGAGGTTATGGGCATTAACCCCGCCGAGTGGATGAAAAACCAAGGCGTTTTCCAGAGTATCATCACAGGTTTTGGTGTTGCCGGGGACAAGGCGGCAATCATGTCCAAGAACTTAACACAGCTTGGATATGACCTTTCGGCGTTCTACAATCTAAGTTTTGAGGAAACCATGCAGAAGGTTCGTTCCGGTATTTCCGGTGAACTCGAACCGCTCAGAAATTTAGGCTACGACCTGTCTGCTGCCCGTCTACAGCAGGAAATGGACGATTTAAGCGAGGCGGCAAAAAATCTCTCTGTTGATCTGTCTGATACATATTTGGAGCAAGAGCGTGTCAATTTAGGCATCAATAAGAGCGTTTCTAGCATGAATCAGGCTGAAAAGGCGCAGCTGCGTTATCACGCTATGATGACGCAGCTGACAACGGTGCAAGGAGCAATGGCAAGAGAGCTTGACAGCCCGATTAACCAGTTACGAATTTTGCGTTCACAGCTGGAACAGGCTTCACAGGCATTTGGCAATCTGTTTATTCCTATTCTGAACAAGGTGCTGCCTCCCCTGATTGCAGTAGCTTCTGCACTTCGGCAAATCATATCTGCAATTGCGAACCTGTTTAACATCAAAATTGCCGATTCTGTCGATTGGGGGAAGTCATTCAATACGGCAGCCGGTGCAACGGGTGACATATCCGACAACATGGGCAGCGCCGCCGGTTCGGCAAAAGAGCTAAAACGCTATCTTGCCGGTTTTGATGAACTGAACGTTCTCCCAGATCAGAGCAGTAGCGGGAGCGGAAGCGGTGCTTCCGGTGGCGGCGGACTGTTAGACCTCAACCCGGAGGATTACGATTTTCTGGGCGGCGCTATCACGGAAGCTGTTGATGCATGGAAACAAAAGCTGCAGCCTGCCGTTGACTGGATTACAAGCCACCTGAAAGAAATCGGAGAAATTGCGGAGGGCATCGCCGCGATATTTTTGGCGTGGAAGATATCCGAATCGCTTATACGCGGTATAGATACCCTTTCCGGCTTTTTCAAAAACATCTCTAAGGTTGGTTCTCTCACGCTCGGCGGAATCGGTCTTATCGCCGACCTTAACGAGTTTATGAAAGCCCTGAAAGACATTCAGGAGAACGGAGCAAACTTCTCCAACGTTTCAAAACTTATAAGCGAGTTTGCGGGAATGGTCGGCGACATCGCGCTGTGGGAAGGCAAATACAATATTGCCGGTGCCCTTAAACTGGTGCAGGGCGTTGTCAAAATTGTAAGTGCCATAAAGGACATTGCAGACAATGGGGTGAACTGGGGCAATGCCAACAATGCCATTAGCGGATTAACAACCGTTGCGATTGGAATTGGCTTTTTCACTAAGCGCTTAGATGTTTCAGGCTGGGCAATGGCTATTCAAGGGCTTTCCTCCGTCATAACAGAAATTGCTGCCAACTGGGAAGCAATTAAAAAGGGCGATTGGAGCGGCGTTGATAAAGCAACGCTTTTGATCGGCGCAATCCAAATCATGGGTGGCATCGCCACTGCTCTTGACCTTTTCTCCAAGCTAAAAGGCATATCCAATGCCGGAAACGCCGCGAAATCTGTATCTCAGACGGCAGAAGCGGCAGGGAATCTCGGAGAATCAATCGGTGGAAGCCTAAGCCCCAAAATGCTTAGCCTTGCAAAAAACATCGGTCTTGGCGTTGGGATTCTTGCCGAAGTCGCCGCTGGCGCAATCATCTTCGTTGGCGCGATCGCGGTTCTTGGCTGGGAGCTTAGCAAGGTCGGCGAAGCGTGGCAGCCGGTCATTGACAATGCCGGAACAGTCACCATCGCTGTTGGCGTCGGAACCGTACTTATGGCCGCTATTGGCGTCGCCTGTTATGCCCTTGGCGCTGCCGGAGCAACGGTAGCTTTGAATGTCGGCATAGGAACGGCCATTCTTCTGGAACTTGGAGTTGCGACCGCTTTGTTTCTTGCGGAAATTTGGGGCGTCGGAAAAGGACTGGACGAAATCGGCAAGGCGTGGGAACCCGTTTTGAATAATGGTGAGGATATCGCCACCGCAATAGGTATCGGAACCGGATTGCTTGTCGGAATCGGCGTTGTTACAGCCGCGCTCGGAGCAGCAACGGTTGGAACGGCAGGACTTCTCCCGTTGGCTATCGGGCTCGGAACAGCAATCCTCGTTGAGCTGGCAGGCGCGTTCATACTTTTTACGGAAAGCCTTGTCGCGGTTGCAGACGAGCTTAATGACAATTTGGCTCCATCTATGCGAGACCTGAATGGTACGCTTCCGCAGCTTACATCCGACACACATGATTTCACGGTATTCATGACCAGTTTGGCGTCTGAAATCTCCAATTACACCGATAGCATGGGCAGCATCACGTGGGACAGCATTGTCGGCGGGTTCAGGAAACTTTTCGCAGGAAATCCAATTCGTGATTTTGCGGATAAGGTCGGAGCCGTAGCAAGTGATGCCTCCGTTTTAAATGAAAAGCTTACCACTGCGAACGGGGAATTAGAGACGGCGGTAACGCTACTGACCGATTATATCACATTTATGACAACGATGAAGCAACTGACTGGTGACGCAGGAACCATCGAGCTTTCTACTGGAATCTTTACAAACCTGAAAGGTGCTGGTTCAAAACTGGTTACGGGATTCTCTGTGGGAATGGTTGCGGAAACGCCCAAGCTTACAGCAGCGTTCAATGATATTCTGGCAGCCCAGAATACGTTCGCCAATCGGTTCTTAAATGGATGGACAAGCCTCTGGTCAAGCGTGAGTATTTCCTTTGCCGGTTACTGGAACAACGTGTTAGGTAACATGGCGACCGGGCTTAACTCCATTGTCTACGCAACAAATACCATTATATCTGCTGTAAATGCGCTTATGCGCACCATCGGATATACGGGCGGTATCTCGGCGATTCCCACAGTTTCCATTCCGCGCTATGCCGACGGCGGTTTCGTAGACCAAGGCCAACTCTTTATAGCCCGTGAAGCCGGTGCGGAAATGGTTGGCTCTATTGGCAGACGGACAGCAGTTGCCAACAATGACCAGATCGTTGAGGGCATCGCAACGGCCACCCGTGAAGGAAACGAAGACCTTATCAACGCTCTGTACGCTGTCGCTCAGCAGATTATCGCGGAAATGCGGAATCAGGACAACGGAGGTGGCGGTGGATATGACTTCGACCGGGCTGTCCGGGATGCTCAGCGCAGGAACGCAAGAATGTATGGATAAACGGAAGGAGTGAAAACGGCATGAAGATGATGCTCAAAATTAACGGCGTGGACTTCATGCCGTTCATTGCAAAGCAGGGTGTGAAGTGGCAGCGCAATGACATTGATGCCCCCAATTCCGGGCGCACCATGGACGGACAGATGCAGCGTGGCCGGGTGGCTACCAAAATCCGTCTGGACATCACCTGCCGCCCACTAAAGGCTGAGGAAGCTATGACCGTGTTGCATACCATTCTCCCGGAATATGTGACCGTGGACTACTACGACCCTATGAGCGGGTACCGCAACAATGTGACCATGTACTCCAACAATAACCCTGCATCTTTCCTGATAGAGAAGCCGGAAGACGATTGGTGGAGCGGCATTACCTTTCCCCTGATTGAGAGGTGACGGGCGCTTATGCAGAACGTATCACAGGAATACCGGGACATTGTAGCTGGCAACCACTGGTTTGAAAACCGCCTCTGCATCGGTGATACCGGAAAGCTAATTGACAAAAGCGGAAGCGCAATCACGTTCGGCGGCACCCGCATTCTGGTTGGGGCTTCCGGCGCAGATGCCGGATACGGTGAAGAACTGCTGATATCCATGGAGCAGAAGCAACCGCTTCTTTCCGATTCTCCTGACGTTGGAAAAACCTGCGCCGGTGAGATCAACGTTGAAATGATTCATCCATATGGTGATATCCCAAAACGTGCGCTTCTTCGGCCATATATCAGAGCTGCAAATGAGAATGCCGCCTCTGAATGGCTGCCACAAGGAAAGTATTACATTGACAAACGGAGCGAAGGAGAGATCGGTGACCGGACAAAGCTAACGCTCCACGGATACGACGGAATGCTTCTTCTGGAAGAAGACTATCCGGCAGAATCCTCACTTAACTGGCCTGCAAGTGACATTGAAGTTCTGAAAGAGATTTCCGATGCAGTCGGCATCTCGCTGGATAGCCGGGTATATCAAATCGTCACCTCTGGCTACGAAATCCCGTACCCTGCCGGGTACAGCTGCCGCGAGGTCATTGGCTACATCGGCGCAATGTACACCGGCTCCTGGGCTATGACGGCCACCGGAGAATTGATGCTGGTCACGCTCACGGGGCTTCCGAAGGAAACCAGCTATCTGATTGTTGGCGGAAGCGATAACAGAGCGATCACGTTTGGAGGTGTCAGAATCCTTGTTTGATAAGTTCATCATCGGGTCTGCCGCCGACAGCCTGAAAATATCAGACCCACTCAGCGCGTACAGCCGCGTCACGTTGAAGGTTGCTGACGGCGTGGAGTATACGGCGGGTACAGACAGCGGCAAGGAACTGATCTCCGAAAACCCTTTCGGAACTCAGAAAATGGCAAACGACATGTTGGCCAGAATCAACGGCTATTCCTACCAGACGTATACGGCTACAGGCGCAATCTTAGACCCGGCGGCGGAGATTGGAGACGCGGTTCAGGTTAAAGGAACCTATGGCGGCATTTACAGCGTGTCAAAGTCCTACGGGAAAATGATACGCGCAGATGTTTCCGCCCCCGGCTCTGAGGAAATCGACGAATCCGCTCCCTATAAATCCCACGAAACACGTAAGGTAGAACGTCAGTTTATAGAAACCCGGGCACAACTGAAAATTCAGGCCGACCAGATTTCCGCCGAAGTCTCTGCCCGTATCGAGCAGGGGGACGAACTCACCTCGCGGCTGGACATTCAGAGCGACCAGATCTCCGCGCGGGTGACCAAAACCGGCGGTAGTAGTTCGTCCTTCGGTTGGGAGCTGCTTAATGATTCCTGGACGGTCAAGGCCAACAATACCACGGTGTTCCGAATCACCAAATCCGGCGCAGAAGTCCGTGGAAAGTTCATCGCCTTAAGCGGCAAAATCGGCGGTCTTGATATCCAATCCGACTACCTAAGCTATAACAATCAGGTCTGGAACGGCACCAACAGCCGGGGTATTTACATTGGGGTCAACGGCATTCAGTGCGGCTCTGAGGCTAACGGCGTGCAAATTACGCCGACCGGGAATCTGTATGCGGAGAATGGCTATTTCCGGGGAAGCGTCAGCGCCGGAAGAATTGACTATGGCGGCGACGATGGCTATTTCAACGGCGGCGGCATTACTTCCGGCAGTATCTCAGGCGGCTACGGCGGGCAGATATATGGCGGTTCTATCGGCAATTACGCAGTATCCGGCGGTATCAACACCTCCCTTGGGTATGCGGATTTTGCAAATGGTGTGTTCAATGGATGGAATACAGCGCCTAGTTTATCAACCGAAGATAAAGGACTGGTAATTGGAGGCCATACGATAGCTATAGCTTCTACATCGTTCAGGGATGGAAACGGCGGAACAGTATCTATAAAATACCTAACATGGATTTGATATGACTGATTATAATAGGAGGTTTCGATGGAAAAACTGAAAACCGCAACAGGCAAAGAATTCGACTGCGATTATTTCAACCCCTTTCCCCTGGTGGGGCAGATAAACATCCGTATTCTCGGGGAATCCCTGGCGACGATTGCCACGGTATTTGCAAACCCCGCTGAGACGGTGCAAATGTGGTGGGAAGGGCAGTACGCCGCCCAATATACGAAGATAATCGCTATCGTACCGGAAACCGGCGCGGTGCGCGTCGTGCTGGGAAAGGAGTAGAAAATGAACCCTGTAATGAAACTCAGGGCAGTCCTGAATACCCTTGAGGGCGTTCAGGTCGCAGGCCGGGAAAACTGGGACAGGATGCTGGGCAGTATGCAGGCCGTTGAGGAAGTGGTGCAGGAGCTGTCTGCGCCTCCTGCGCCCGAAAAAGAGACTGACGTTGAGGAGGGATGACTTATCGCAGATAAAGCAATATCCGAGCTGATTGCCGCTGAACAGGTAAAAGCAACCGACCTTCTTGTAATGGAGCAGGACGGCGCGGCAAAGAAGCTGACGGGACAAATTCTGCTGAACTGGCTGACCGCCGCCGCTGACGGCCATGGCGGTATCAGCAGCATCGTGAAGCAGTCCACCAGCGGCCTTACGGATACATACCGTATCACCATGGCGGACACCACTACCTTTGACTTTACCGTAAAAAACGGGCGGGGCATTTCAACCATTGCCAAAGTCTCCGTCAGCGGGCTGGTAGACACGTACCGTATTACCTATAACGATAATACCACCAGCACATTTACCATCACGAACGGCGCAAAGGGCGATAAGGGCGACAACGCATACGTCTGGATTCGGTACGCGGCGCAGAAGCCCACGGCAGCTTCTCATAGCTTCGGTGTCCTCCCTGACAATTGGATGGGCGTATACAGCGGCAATTCCGCAACCGCCCCAACAGACTGGACGAAGTATCAGTGGTTCGAGATCAAGGGCGAAAAGGGCGACATCGGGAACCCGGCGCTGTTGACCAGCCAGTCCGTAACATATCAAGCCAGCACATCCGGGAATGTTATACCGTCCGGAAACTGGCAAGGCAGCATTCCCACGGTAGCACAGGGCGCTTACCTGTGGACGCGAGTTGCAATGACGTTCAATTCCGGAACCCCGATTTATGCCTACTCCGTCTCCCGCATGGGCTTGGATGGCACCGGTGCTGTATCCAAAGTGTGCGGCAAAGAACCTAACTCCAATGGCAACGTTGAGCTAGAAGCCGAAAATGTTGGGGCATTGCCTAGTGCTGGCGGTTTAATGACCGGAAATATTGTCATGAACTCCCATCAAATCAAAGCATTAGGTGCGCCCACGGACAGCGCTGATGCTGCAACCAAGGGGTACGTGGATACGGCGTTAAGTAATGCCAAAACGATTGTAAAGACTGCAACGCTAACTGCTGCCGGTTGGTCTGCCAGCGCCCCGTATACCCAGTCTGTTACGGTCTCCGGTCTGACGGATGCAAAGCGTGCGATGGCTTATCCAGTGTACGGGAGTAACACGGAGATCAATCTGGCGTTGAAAGAGGCCTGCGGTATGGTGAGCTTCGCTTCCCGGTCGGGCAGTACGCTGACGTTTACCTGCCTTGAGGACAAGCCCACGGTGAATATTCCGATTACGGTGGAGGTGTACGTATGAGTATTGCGGTGCCTTTATATGGATTTGGTGCCAGCGGGGGCACAGGCGGCACCCTTACCGTCACAGCCCCGGCGAACGTCACCGTGACTGTTTCCAAGGACGGCAAGAGTAAGATCAAGAACTCCGGCACCAGCGGCGTGGTTGTCTTCAAGGGGCTTGCAAGCGGCAAGTGGAACGTAACCATTGTCAACAGCGATGGCAAGCCGACCACCATAACCGCCGATGTTCAGACAGAGTACACCGTTACAATCGCTTTTTTCTCCGCTACCATCAACATCACCTATCCCGCCGGTTCTACTTGTACCTGTACGGATGGTACAACGACTTTCGCCGCTCCCGATACCAGCGGTACATGGGCGTGTGTGGTACCCAATGCGGGCACGTGGACACTATCCTGCACGGACGGCACAGAAAGCACGTCGGAGGCTGTGACGATTACCACGGACGGCCAGAGCGTGAGTGCTGTGCTTAGCTACGCCCTGTGGCTATACAAGGACGGAGATACCTGCGATACAGTGTCTGGCGGGTGGTCTTCGCCTGTGTGGGATGGAAAGGACTTTTCAAAGGTTGTCACATTTAACGAAAGTAGTATGCAGATATCTACCGAAGTTTTCGGCGGCTCCGTTGGATACGGCCACGTATTCACAAATTCCGTGATAGACCTGTCCGAAATTTCGACACTGAAATTCCGAATAACGGGAATAGGGAAAACATCGAGCGGCAGCAATCAGTTCTCGTTCCGGCTCTGCGTCGCATCCAAGTTTCCAAATGAACAGCTTCCGAGTTTCCCGGTTTCGCTGAGCATAACAAAAACAGGGTTGTTCTCCGTTGACGTATCATCCATGAACGCCGGATGCGTTGGAGTGTGGATAACCACTCGCGACTATGTTAAAACAACGCTTACAATAAGCGAAGTTTGGGGGGAGAAGTAGTGATTTACATTGATTCTGATTTTAAGTGCCACACTTCTGCCGCCGATGGACGGATGCAAGTTGATACAGACGCTTTCGATGGCAAATGCGATACCTACATCGAGGGATACCGCTTTATCCCCAGTGGGCAGACGTGGACACGTGCTGACGGCGTGATATTCACTGGCGAAATGATTGCCCCGTGGAAGCCGTGGGCGGAGCTGGACGCCGCCCAACGGGAGTATGAGCGGGAGCAGTATCAGACGGTTGTTGCTCAGAATACCGAATATGAATCTGCGCTGATTGAAATTGAAACTGCTCTGGGGGTGAATAACGCATGATGACCATCGAAGAGCGTAAAAACGCTATCCTTGAAAAAATCAGGGAGATAAAAGCCAGCGGTGGTGAGGAACAGCTGAAAGAGCTGGATGAAGCTTATAAGAAAGGGGTTGATAGTCTGTGACCCAGGAGGAAAGAAAAAGCATCATGTATGCTCAGGGACGGGCGAACGCGCTTGCCCTACAAGAAAAAGCCCCAGACATGACAGGCACCGAACTAAATGCGATGGATAGCAACATCCCCAGTTTCAAAGCTGCTGTTGCAAACAAAAACATGCTGGAGCGCAAGATTGGGTTTGTGTGTCAATCGTCTGCTGGCCGTGTGGTGCGGCTTGTGCAGCCCTACGACAGCACTATCTACACTAAGGAGCCAGAGGAACTTCCAGCGCAGTGGGGGTTTGCGTGGAGCACCGACCCAGCAAAAGCGTTGCCATTCGTCGCTATATCTACTAGCCCCTATAATAAGGGCGACTGCTGCACGGAAGGCGGTAAAGTATACCGTTCAACGATGGGCAATAATGTATGGTCGCCGTCCGCATACCCCAAGGGCTGGGAAGAGGTGAACGTATGACGGTAAAGCAAATTCAGTGCCTTCTGGCCTATCTGGGCTATTCTACAGGCGCAATTGACGGCATCGAGGGCAGGAATACCCAAGGGGCAATCCGGACGTTTCAGGCCGACTACGGGCTTACCGTGGATGGGATTCCGGGTGCGGCTACCCAGAAAATGCTGATCGGCGCGATCGCCGGGACGGCGGTAAAGGTGGAGAAGCCGGAGAACAGCGACGCGCCGAAAACCGGGACGTTCTGGGACGATATCAAGTATTTCACCCGGAAGGAATTTCGATGCCCCTGCGGCCGCTGCGGTGGGTTCCCGGTGGAGCCGCAAGAATCCATGGTGCGTGCTGTAGATGAAATCCGGCACCGGCTGGGCATCCCGATTTCCATTGTGGACGGCGGTGGTTCCGGCGTCCGGTGTGCGGCTCACAATGCCGAGGTTGGCGGCGTGGCTAACTCTCAGCATCTGTTTGGGCTTGCCGCTGATCTGCACAGTGCTGTAAGTCCGGCGCAGATGAAAGCCGTGGCGGAGGATGTCATGGGGCGCACTGGCGGCATTGGGCTGTACAGCTGGGGCATTCATGTGGACACCCGTCCCGGCTATGCCCGGTGGAATGGATAAGAAAGAAGGAACGAGATGCACGAATTGGTAAAAACTGCCGTTACGATTCTAATCACGCTGATCGGGTCGGCGGGCTTCTGGAGCTATCTGGATGCCCGCCGGACAAAGAAAAGCGCAAGCACTCGCCTGCTGGTGGGAATCGCGCATGATAGGATCGTATTTCTCGGAATGAAGTACGTGGAGCGCGGGTATATCACCAGTGATGAGTACGAGAACCTGAACGATTATCTTTATGCGCCATATGCAGAAGCCGGAGGCAACGGCTCTGCGAAACGTGTAATGGAGGAAGTGCGGAAACTTCCGCTGCATAATTAAAGGAGGAAAACAAAATGATTAACTGGATTGTACGTGTCAAAAACAAAAACTTCTGGCTGGCCGCGATTCCCGCGCTGCTTCTGCTGGTGCAAACAGTAGCCGCCCTGTTCGGCTTTACGCTGGACTTGGGCGAGATTGGCGACAAGCTGCTGGCCGTGGTGAACGCCGTGTTTGCCCTGCTGGTGATTCTGGGTGTGGTCAATGATCCTACCACCGCCGGTATCGCTGACAGCAAACAGGCAAGAACTTACAGTTCCCCCAAGGAGGACTGATTCCATAAATGGATAAATCCCGGATAAACCGGGTGGTTGTGAAAGAATTTGACAGGCTGGCGTATCTAACGCCACTGGAAATGGATGTCCTAACCACCCGTGCCGCCGGGAAAAGCCAGATATGGCAATCACAAAATCTCCATGTGTCCCAAGCCACGATAACCAGGGTTGTCCGAAGATTGCAGCAGAAATATGATGCAGTCAAGGGGTACAGTGCCACACTCCCGGATGACCTAGTTATTTGACCACAAATTGACGATTTTCTGACGAAAACCAGGCGAAACGATGATGATTCGTTCGCCTGGTTTTTTGTTATTATAATGACAGAAGGTGGCCACCTCCTAATATTTTGAAGGAGGACTTCTAAACTATGGAAGTAGAAAAGGATTATGCAAGCAAAGGCGTAGCCGGTGCCGGTCTTGGCACGGGTATTGCCGGTCTGGCGCTGGGCGTGATGAATGCTGCGGGCGGTCTGGGCGCTCTGGCTCTCGGCAACCGCAATTCTGTTCCCACCGCTCCAGTTATGCCCGCCATGCCCTATGGCTATGGCTGGGGCGGGTGCAGCGAGAACATGCCCGTGAGCCGGTATGAACTGGATCGTGAGCAGCAGCTCGCCGCCAAGGATTCCGAAATCGCGCTGTTGAAGGCAAACGCCTACAACGACCAGAAATCCATTGAGCTGTACGCTTACATTGACGGACAGCTCAAGGACATTCGCAAGACCCTGTGCGATCAGGCCGTACACAATCAGCGCACTGAGGACAGCTTCGCGCTGGTTCGTCAGGACGTGGAATGCGTTCGGGCTGAGCTGTCCAAGGACATCAAGATCGAGGCAGAGCGGCGTTGCTGCGCTGACAATTCCATCGTGACTTACGCCAACGCGACCTTCTATCCGAAGCAGGTTGCCGACGTGACCACCGGAACCGGCACCACGGCACAGACGCTGTACAACCCCCTGCCCAAGTGCGGCGGGTGCTGCAACGGTTGATTCCCGACAATTGGGGCGGCAGCCGCCGCCCCATACTTTCAAGGAGGTAATTTATGATTCCTATGGAAAACGTGCAGGCAGGGCTTGCAAGATTCATTGACAGAAGCATTGCTCCAAGTCTTTCCGGCTGGGACAGAGTTCTGGTGGCCGGGGCTGGGGGGCTGCTTACCGCAAATTTCCCGAAGATTATTGCCCAGTACGCAGATCATCCCATGGTAAAGGCGCTGGGCGTTTACGATATGGAGCATGGCACGGTGGATGTTGACGCCCTGTATAACGCCGCAAAGCCATACATGGGGGCAGAGGCGCTTCCCGTGAAAATCCCCGGAATCGGGCTTACGCTCAAGCTGGGAAAGCAAGATATTGATACGCTGTATGCGTACATTCAGGAGGGCATCAGATGAAAGAAATCAAACTGCTGATGGAGCACATTGAGGATGAGCTGGAGGACGCGCACACCTACGCAGAGCTGGCCGTGGAATACAAGCACGACGACCCGGAACTGGCAGACCTGTTTTACAGGCTGAGCGGGGAGGAAATGAACCACATGAACGCCCTGCACAAGGCCGTTGTTTCCCACATTGAGGAATACCGCAAGCAGAAGGGCGAACCGCCTGCGGCCATGATGGCCGTCTATGAGTACCTGCACAAGCGAGATATTGAGCGGGCGGAGAACGTCGGAGTGGTGCAGGGTATGTATAAAAAATAAAGAAACACGCCCTGCCAATCAAGGCAGGGCGTGTCTTCTGGTTTGGATGAAAACCATTCCCACAACGGTAATTGTGTTCGGATTTGCGTCCAATGGAGCAGGTTGCGTCCTAAAATCCGAACACGGTACTTTTGCGGGAATTGGCACGCGATATGTCCTCGTGGGGATTTGCGTCAGACGGTAGGCGTACACGAGTTTCAGGAATCCCGGTTCGTCATCGTAAACGGTGACGGAATTTACAAGCATTTCAATAAGCATGGCTTTCTGGGTTTCCAGCGGAACCGCCTTTTCCCTTACCGCTTTCAGATAAACCACGACAGATTCCTTTGTGAGCGGAATCACGCCGCGTTCTTCATCGGATAGTTGTGTAGACAGCCCCTTTTTCTGGGCTTCCAATTCGGCAAGCCTTTCCACAATAGCGTCCGGCGCAACAGAAGCACATTCAAGCGCTTTCGTCAGATTGCGGATTTTATTTTCAATTTCAGAAATCTTTTTGCGTATGACCGGAATCTGTGTATTCTTCTGAATGTCTTCCTCTGACTGCTGGGCGGCTACTTCTGCCACGAATTCGATAATTTCGTCTGTCAGTACGTCAAGAGCGTCTTGAGCTACCACATCTTCCAGCCAGTCCTTCGGGACTGGCTTTTTTTCACAGCTGTTATGATGCTTGCGGGTCGCGCAGGAGTAATAATTGTACATTTTCCCGGATTTTCCGCGCCCGCACTCGCCTGTCATTGGAGCGCCGCAGTGACCGCAGAAAATCTTTCCGGCAAGAAGGTACGCCACTTTTGCTTTTCCACGGGCAGGGGCAGCTTCGTTAACCTTCAAGCGGGATTGAACGGCAATCCACGCATCGTCGGCAATAATTCGCGGGATGATGCCCTCCCGCCGCATTTCCTTGTACTTATATACGCCTATATATTTCTCGTTCCGGAAAATATTTTTGAAGCTGCTCTTGTTGAATTCTGCGCCGCTTGCTGTCCTGTAACCCCTGGCGTTGAAGTCTGCGCATATCGAGGCGGCTGTTTCCCCGTCACCGTATCGGGAAAACGCTTCCTTCACCAATGGGGCTGTTAGGGGGTCAATGACGTACTTTTTATTTTCAATTTTATATCCCAGTGGGATTTGACCGCCCAAACAATTTCCCTTAATGGCGGATTCCCGCATTCCCCGGGTTATTTTCTGGGACAGCTCCAGAGAATAATACTCCGCCATACCTTCCAGCAGGGCTTCCAGAATCACACCCTCCGGGTTCTTGGAAATGCCTTCTTTCGCGGATTCAACGTTGCAGCCGTTCTTCCTGAGCCGCATACGGGCAATGGCGCTGTCTTCCCTGTTCCGGGCAAATCTGTCCAGTTTGTAAACCAAAACGGTTTTCCATGACGATCTGGCGCTGTCAGCAAGCATCTGCTGGAACGCTGGCCGCTTGTCCATGCTTGCGTGGGCGGAAATCGCCCGGTCAACATAAATGGCGGCAACCCGATAGCTGTGGTGCTTGCAATAGGCTATCAGCTCCCGGAGCTGCCCTTCGATGGACTGCTCTGTCTGCCGGTCGGAGCTGTAGCGCATATACAGGCAGCAGACCGCCTCGCAGTCCGATGAAAGAACGGAGGGATTATCCGCAAACTGCTGTCTTTCCTCCGGCGTAAGAGCCGATAGATCAATTGGTATTGTTTGCATCGTGTTTACTCCTTTTTGCGTTTCGCTTTATCACAGTTCGGACGATATACAGGCATGTTCCGATAATGGAAAAGGCCGCGACATAAACGATCGGCGAGGCGTGGCCGGACTGGAACAGGCCAAGATTCGGGTTTTGCATATCCAGAAAGACATATACCATAAGGAAGATGCCGAACAGAACCGCAAGCCCTGCGGCTCCATAAGTCACATGCTTCCAGTTATACCGGACGGCGGATATTTCTTTATCCATCATGTGGCTGCGCTCTTCCAGCCGGGAGATGGCGTTATCTTTTTCCGAGATAAGTTCTTCCTTGTGTGAAATTTCGGTTTTCAGCCGTTCGATTTCCACACTCTGGTCTTGCTTCGGCGGGGACAGCTCCATCAGCTCGTCCAGGGACAGACCAAGGTCAATGGCAATGGCGGTCACATCATAAATACTGGGGCCAGTCAGGTGGCCTGAGAAAAACTTTTTAACCATGGATTCACTTAGCCCTGTGCTGTCGATAATCTGCTGATTGGTTTTGTGCTGTTCCTCCTTTGCCCATTTCATCTTTGTGGGCAGATTATCACAAATCGTCGATATTTGTTGTATTATTTTCCGTTTTTCCATTTTCTGCTCACCCTTCCCGAAAAAATCCTACGAATTACGCTAAAAACGACTGAATTACTCGGATGCACCTTTACGTCACCACCGGCTGAACAGTATTATCATACTAGCCAAAGGTAAGGGACACACCATTCCGGCGGCAAAGCCCCGTCACCTTGTGGCACGGGTGGCGGGGCAATCCTTGATTCTGGTGGAAGATTTACTCGCGTTCGCCTTTCAGCTTCTTTTGCTCACGCTCAATTTGAGCAATGCTCTTTTCCGGCGTAGGCAGGTCTTCCGGCATGGTGCCACCCAAATCTTTTATGGTCTGACGCACCTTCTTCCCAACTTCATAGTGCGTATTGTTTGCAGCTTGCTTGCCGCGAATGCCTTCGCGGCGAAGCTTTTCATCCGTCTGGGTGGCGCGGAAGAGATTTGCTGCAAGTTCAGTGCTTCCCATGTGATCCAGTATTCTCTGGCTCTTTTTTAAGCCTTTTCGTGCGTGAATCTCCTTCATTCCCAGTCCGCCGTATAGCCCCTGATAGCCCTTGTTTTGAAATATTGCGTAGTCCCGTGGATCTTCAATTCCGGCCATTTGTGCCGCTTCCGCAAGAGACTTGTTGTGAGCGGTCATCTCATCACGAATTGCCAATCGTTTCTGATCTTCGGAAAGCTGGTCGTAGTTGTCAATCAATTCCTGCTGACGCGTTTTTACCGCAAAATATGTCTGACCGACAGCTATTACGGGTTTAGAAGGGTCGCCGTTCATCACAATCAAGTAACACGCATAGCGAGTTAGTGCATAATCACTAATTTTACGGACACTTCCGGTGTTCATTTTTGTGAAACTGGTAACTTCGCCGAAATTGTCTTCGATAGAAATTCCACTGTTCTTGCAGGCGTCCATCGCCTTAAAGAGAATATTTTCAAAGTTTCTCCAGTCCGCATATTGAAGAACTCGCGCAAGTTCTCTGGCAAGCCAATATTCCTGGCCATATTCGTCAATGTGCTTTATGCTTTCAAATGTTTGCTCGGAATAGCTTTCCAATTCATATCCTTCCATGCGTCATACGTCCTTTCCAACTATTTATATCAGCGCCAAACTGGACAATTCTACAGGAAAATAATACCACGTTCGACATATAATCTCAACGAAGAGAAAAATTTTTTGTGCAATTTTTTAATTAGTCCGGTTTATTGGACAGATAGTATGTTATAACCAGCACGTAAGTCGAACAGGCGTTCGATAATGATAAAAAGTAAAGGAGAGAAACAACATGCGGGAGGAAGCTTTGAAGATGTTTGAACAGCTTAGTGAAGAGGACAAGGAAAAGATCATCGCTCTTGCATCTGCTCTTTTACAAGATCAGACAGAGCTTCATAAAGACGCGCCTGCCTATCGGGCGTGAGCATATCATACATCTTCATGAAAACCTCGGTTCCCTTGCTGGGAGCCGGGGCTTTTTCTGTTTCCGGGGCTTCCTCGGAGAAGTAGGAGACGGGTACACCGAAGTAGTCGGCTAACTGTGCGACATAGGTGTCACTCGGCTTGCGACCGGCTTTCCAGTTGGACACTGTTTGCTTTGGAATGCCTGCCTCGATGCCAGCTCTGGACGGCTTCAATCCTTTCTCTTTGCAAAGGTTTACAAAATTATTGTAAAAATTCACATAGTCAATCTTCATTTTTTGTACAGTCCTCCAAACATTGACTTTTGAGACTTTTGGTGTTGACATTTGGGACTTATGGGACTATACTAACGTCATGAACACCGATTCCAAAAAGGGTGCAGAAAATCACGGGGTATGAAATCCGAGTTTTCGGAAATTCAAACTCCGGCGAGTAGCGGATGGCTTATTGTTTCGGCAAATTCAGTATACCATGCGCTACTCAGATTTTCAAGTCTTTTGTGGAAAAAATGTTCAAAGAAATTGGCTGCGGCGGAAAGAAAAATTCACCCGTGGTTTGGTCACGAGTGAATTTTCCCCAAATTTATTTGCCGAAATGCGCTGCGTTGGAAGCCCGTATTCCTAAACGGCGAGAAACCCTAGATTCCCGCTTTACTTTCAACAGCAGACCAAACCTGCGTCCTTGACGCACCGTTTCACTTTGGCAGTTTCGGTTCTGCCCCTCGCCCTAACGCATCACGCCACCTTCGTGGTTCGGTACTGGCGGTAACAAAAGTTTGTTGGACATAAAGTACCTCCTCACTCTTTATTTGCCGCAACGGGCTATGGGCATTATAGCGAACCTTTCCGCCGCAGTCAACCAAACAAACATTTTTTTACTTAAGGAGGAGGGACAAATGGATGGCAAAACTGAAACTTCCGCAGTCTTACGGGGAGCGGGAGAAGCTGGCAAAGTATATCCGGCAGACGCTGAACACCTACAATCTTCGGAACAACTGGCTGATTCAGCAGCTTCGGAACGAGGGCTTCATCATCTCCGCGACATCCCTGTGCGACGCGCTGGCAGTTCGGTGCATGACACCGAAGACGGACGAGTTTCTGGCCAGAGCGGAGCAGATTTGCAAGCTGTACGAGCAGAGCTACTTCGGTCAAACGCGATCCGGGAGCTTGGAAAACGGGTCAGAGCGTTCATGAAAGAGCAGCCGGACATCTACGAGCGGATTTACCGCGAGACATACGGCAGAATGCCGAAATTGAAAGGAGTTATTTATGGCGAAATACAAAGTTGGGGATAAGGTGCGGATTGTGAGCACGCCCCGGTTGGCACGCTGGAACAGCGTTATGAACAAGTGGCTGGGGGAGACCATGACGATCACGTCTGTCAACGTCAACTCCAACGGAGAAATTTTCTACCGCATGGCAGAGGATCGCGGAGACTTTTATGGCTGCGGCTGGTGCTGGTACGCAGACATGATTTCTGGACTTGCAGAGTCTGATCGAGAATACACCGTGGAACTCCGCTTTGACGGGATGATTACCACGGCCACGCTGAAACGGGGCGGGCGGGACGTGAAGACCGCAGAAGCCCGGTGCAATCCGAAGGATACCTACAGCAGAGCGGAGGGCGCGAGGGTCGCCGTTGAGCGGCTGTTTGAGAAGAAGCGCAAGGAGGACAAGCCAAAGGAGAGCAAGCGTGAACAGGGCAAGCCCAAGGTTGGAGACAAGTTTGTGGTTGTACAGAAACGCTATATCCCGCATCATAGCTTTGCAACAGGGGATATTGTTACGCTAGAAGCAATAGGCACCATGGATAATATCTATTGTCTCGGGAAGAAATCCCAGTTCGTGGATGACCGGGATTTGAAGCCTTACAAGGAGAAATCCAAATGATGCCGAATGAGGTTGCCCAGCTTCGCACCATGGCGGAGATGAACCGCCGCTTGCGCCGGGAAAATGAGCATCTGCGGGAGTCCCTTTTGCTGGAATCGAAGGAACGCAAGACGTTTGACGACGAGAACGTGGAGCTTTTCGACGTAGTCCACAAGAACCATAAGGTCAGGGGGGGATGATATGGCAAGCAGGAATAAACCCATGGATGCCCGGTGGGAGCCGGTGCCGGAGAACCGGAAGCCGTTCAATATCAAGGAATGCGTTTTCCGCGCTCTCCCATATGCGGGGCTGAATCTGGTGCTTTTCTGGTGGCAGCAAGCCGATTTGCTGGCAGACAAGGCGGCAGTTCCCGCAATGTGGGTGTGCGCTATCCTGATGGGTGCCGGTATCGGACGTTGCATCAGAGGGCGATAAAGGATACACATCTTAAAAACAGGAGGATTTCTAATGTACGATCCAAAATCAATTTTGCAGATGGCAAGGGGCGCGTTTCAGGAGCGCGTGGATTTGGAGATGGCGAAAGTCATTGATAATATCCTTGACCCCAACACCAAACCGACGCAGAAACGAAAGCTGACGCTCACAATCGAGTTTACACCGGACGATGATCGGCAGAACATCGGCGTCAGCGTTGCGGTAAAATCAGCGCTTGCGCCTACTACGCCCGCGAGAACAACCCTTTGGGTTGCTGGGGATGACAGCACTGGAGAGTGCCAGGTTGTCGAAATGGTGCCTCAGGTTCCGGGGCAGATGTCCATGGACGGAGAAGAGCAGGAAGCCCCCGCGTCTCTGAAAATAATCAAAATGGCCTGATAGGAGGAAAAAACAATGTTGAAAGAAGCAATCGAAAAAATTCAGGAACTATGTGCGCCGCACCTGTTCACGTCCGGAAACCATGATTTTATTGCGGACGCAGAAGGTGGCTATGCCGAGGTGAAGCCTGATCTGGAAATTGTAGATAATATCCAGCTTTCCAGCCTCGACGCCATGGTAGCGTTTGTAAAAACGGAGGCGGTACAGAGGTACAGCACCGTTTATATCACGGTTCCCGATCACAAAACGGTAAAGTGCTTCACCCACCCGTCTGCGGAACTGCGTAATAACCGCGAGTACCCGTACACTGCCAATGCGACCGATGTTCCCGGCTGGAATGAGAAGGTGTCCTTGCCGTTTGAAGAGGCATTGATCGCTCTGCGCACAAGATTCCAGCCCACGGCGGATACGGAGTATGCCTTGAAACTGCTATCCGATATCACCACAGGGAGCAAAGTCACGTACAACGACAATGGCATTGCTACCAGCGTTGTCACCAAGAAGGGCATCGACCTTCAATCCAATGCGTCCATTCGCCCCATTATCAAGCTGCGGCCTTACCGCACGTTCCAGGAGGTTGAGCAGCCGGAATCTCAATTTCTCATTCGTATCAATGAAAGAAACATTTCTTTCATTGAAGCCGACGGTGGCATGTGGAAGCTTTCCGCCCGGAATACGGTAAAGAAATACTTGGAAAAGGCGCTGGAATCCGAAATTCAGAGCGGGCACGTCGTGGTTGTTCTTTAATAAAAAGCCGCCCCCGATGTTACAGCACCGGGGGCGGCGATACAGAGACATTCATCATCTACCCATTTACAGTATATCAAATGGAGAAAGGAAAGTCAACATGATTAAGTACAAGATAGATTCCAAAAGCAACTCCATATTTTCGCGTTCTATCCGTATAGATGGAAGCGTGGCAGACCTTATTACGGAATCCACATTCCTTATCAATCGTGTTTATTTAGCCATGCGGAAGAAAAACGCGCTGGCCGCAGAAATGTACAAGGACATGGTTATTCGCTCTGTATCCGACGGGGACAGCCCGGTTTGGAAGCACGTTATAAGCAAGGAGTGGGACGATGCGCATTCCTGAATGCTACGAACCGTGGCGGCAGGCCGAACAGCTGGCGGCGGAGGCCGACCGGCGGGAATCGGCGCTCCCGAAGTGTGCCAGGTGCGGATATCCCATCACAGACAGCAAACTGGTATATATCCCAGCGCATGATGAGTTCTACTGCCTGGATTGCATCGATTCCATGACGGAGTTCAACGAGGAAGCGGAGGTGGAGGAATAATGGAGGACGGAATCATCATCAGCGAATCGGAAAGATTCGAGGATATCTACATTAGGCCGTACAATCGAGTCGATGTTCCGGCTGTCAGTTTCTCGAATGGTAAGAGGCGCGTTGCCTACATTAACGTTCTTGCTGCAAAGTTTTGGAACGGCGAAAACACTGTTGGGATAAAAGTAAGCAAGAACTACGTCGTTTTTATTCCGCAAAAAAATGGTAGAACATTAAACATCAACAAAGTTGGTGGGGGATTTTATATCAGCGTAGGTAGCTTAGGCGGAATTGTTCCCCCCGGGGCAAAATACCGGGCATATCCGTACAAAGGCGGTATCGCTATAAAACGGTTTGAGCCGTTGCAGGAGGATGAAGAATGATACGGAAAATTCCAACCGCTGCCATGAGCAAAGAGGAATGGACAGCGCTTCGCTCTACCACCATTGGTGGTTCGGATGCCGCCGCCATTCTGGGTATGAATCCCTACAAGTCACCGTATGCCCTGTGGGCGGAGAAAACCGGGAAGGCCGTCCCGGAGGATATTTCCCAGAAAGAGGCAGTACGCCTCGGCACGGACTTGGAGGAATACGTAGCAAAGCGGTTCACAGAAGCTACCGGGAAAAAGGTGCGCCGGGAGAACTACACCGTATTCCGGGACGATATGCCCTACGCCCACGCCAACTACGACCGGCTGGTTATTGGGGAACGGGCAGGATTAGAGATCAAGACCACGAACGCGCTCCACTTGAGCAAATTCAAGAACGGTGAGTTCCCGGCTACTTACTACGCGCAATGCTGCCATTACCTTCTTGTGTCCGGCCTTGATCGCTGGTATCTGGCGGTTCTGGTTCTGGGCATTGACTTCAAGGTGTTCGTCATCGAGCGGGACGAGGCAGAGCTGGAAGCCCTGAAAGAGGCGGAAGAAAGCTTCTGGGAAAACGTTCAGAGCGAAACGCCCCCGGCCATTGACGGCATGGATTCCACCATTGACACCCTGAACGCAGAGTTCCCGGCCAGCGATCCGGACACCGAAATGGATTTGACCGGCTGCGCCGTTGATTTGGCGATCATGGACGAATGCAGCCAGCAGATCAAGGCGCTGGAAGAAAAGAGAGCAACCGCTCAGGCGCGTATCATGGAGGCCATGGGAACCGCCGAGCGGGGCGGATACGGGAGTTACAGCGTCACATGGAAGACGCAGAAACGCTCCACGTTCGATAGAAAGAAGTGGGAGAAAGACCACGGAGAAATCCCACAGGACTATTTCAAATCTTCGGAAAGCAGAACTTTCCGGTTCAAAAAGGATGAACAATAATGGGAAAAACAAATATGGTAGAAATCGACACTTCCGCCACAAGAGAAGCCGTGTATGATTCCGGAAAGACGTTGGCAGTTCTCTCCGAGGAAATCGGGCGCTGCCCCAGCTATCTCAGCTACGCAGTCAATAAAGGGCAGATTCCGGAATATGCGTTCCGCAGGCTGTGTGTGCTCCTCGGCGTATCGGAAGGTGACCTGCTGAAAAAGCAGGCAGTTACCCCCCCTCAAAAAGTGGAGGCGGAAGCCGTTTCGGGCTGTGAAACCATCGGATACTCCGTAAAACTGGACGTATACCCCAAAAAGGTACGGTTCGCGGTCCTTTTCAACGGAGAAGAAATCATGCACGCATGGAGCAGCATCCGCGGGGCGCGGGAGCTTGACCTCATGCAGTCCATCAGCTACGCGGCGCACATGTGCTACAAGCAGAAAGAAATGAAAGTTATCGAGGAGGAAGAATAAAAAATGGCAAACATGATTCAGAACGCCGCCGCTTCCACACAGGCGGTAGCAAAAAGCAAGAAACCCAGCAGCATTCAGGACTACATTGAGGTTATGAAGCCCGCCATTCAGGCGGCACTGCCCAGCGTGATGACCCCGGAGCGGTTCAGCCGCATTACCCTGTCGGCACTGAGCGCCAACCCGAAGCTCAAGGGATGCACCCCTCAGTCTTTCCTTGGCGCTATGATGACCGCCGCACAGTTGGGCTTGGAGCCGAATACCCCTCTTGGGCAGGCTTACCTGATTCCCTTCCGCAATCACGGCCAGATGGAGTGCCAATTCCAGCTTGGCTATAAGGGGCTTATTGATCTGGCCTACCGTTCCGGTGAGGTTTCCATCATTCAGGCGCACACCGTATACGAAAACGACGAGTTTGAGTATGCCCTTGGCCTTGACCCGAAGCTGCGGCACGTCCCCGCCAAGAGCAACCGCGGCAAGCCCATTGCCTACTACGCCATGTTCAAGACCAAGGACGGAGGCTACGGATTTCAGGTTATGAGCATCGAGGAAGTTACCGAGCACGCGAGAAAGTTCTCTAAGAGCTTCGGGAATGGCCCGTGGCAGACCAATTTTGACGAGATGGCAAAGAAAACCGTTCTGAAAAAGGTGCTGAAATACGCCCCTCTGAAATCCGACTTTGTGCGCGGTATGGCTCAGGACGGCACCACAAAGACGGATATTTCCTCCGACATGACAGATATCCCGGACATGACGGAGTACATCGACGTTGACCAGGACACCGGCGAGGTGATTTCTCAGGAGGTAGCGGAGAGCATCTGATGAGCAAGTGGTCTGACAACGAGGTCGAAACGCTTAAACTGTGCTACGAACATTCAACGAACCAGGAGCTTTCTGATATATTCCCTGGTAAATCAGTGGAAGCGGTATACAAAAAAGCCCGTAAGTTAGGCTTGCGGAGAGACTATAATGTGACATTCAAAAACCGTTCTATTCAGCGGAAAGGTCAAAAATCATCGAACTGGAAGGGTGGGAGAAAGAAAACATCAAAAGGTTATATTCAGGTTATGCACCCGAACCACCCTAGAGCTGATTCCAGCGGGTATGTGTTTGAGCACATTCTTGTTTTTGAGAACGAAACGGGTATTTCAGTCCCAAAAGGGTGCTGCATACACCACATTAACGGCAATAAGGAAGATAACAGGATAGAAAACCTATGCCTTATGACGGTTGGAGCACACACTGTAATGCACCATTCCGGAGTAAAGCAAAGCGAAAAAACAAGGGCACTTATATCCAGCAGAGCTAAAGAAAGATTTTCGGATAAGCGCAATCACCCTTCTTACAAAGAAGTCGATATTAGCTGTATTCAAAGTCTTTTGGATTCCGGGCATTCCGTAAATGAAGCGTGCAATATTGCCGGAATTGCAAAATCAACATACTACAGGAAAGTAAGGGATAACAATGCTGAATAGTATATCAATCATGGGGAGACTTTCTTCTGACCCACAGTTGCGGAGAACTGCTTCCGGCAAGGCTGTGGCAAGTTTCTCTGTTGCCTGTGAGCGGGATTTCAAGAACCAGCAAACCGGCGAGAAGGAAGTTGACTTTATTGAATGTGTCGCATGGGGCGGCACCGCCGAAATGGTGGAGAAGTACTTCCATAAAGGCCAGATGGCCGTAGCGACCGGCAGATTACAGTTACGGGACTGGACGGACAAGAACGGCCAGAAGCGCCGCACGGCGGAGATTCTGGTGAACAGTGTCTACTTCTGCGGAAGCAAAGAAAACGGCACTCAGGCCAGCTCTGGGGCTGGCAACGGATACAGCACGCCGTCGTATCAGGTTCCCACCCCTGCGGCGGACTTCGCAGAACTGGAAGACAACGATACACTATTGCCGTTCTAGGCCAGAAAAATCAATCTTTCCCTAAAAAGATTGACAGTATAGTTTGCATTTCCCTTGGCGGTGGGGGGTTAAACCGCCAACTCCAAAAGGAGGAGAATCGTGGCAAAAGAAGTTTTCAGAATCGCCTACCCGAAGACCGGCGCGGAAAAGAAGAAGTGGGCAAAGGAGTACGGAATGAATGCGTACTACGCCGGGAAGCACTGGGCATTGCGGAAGAAAGACGCCGAGCTATGGCACTGGCTTACATTGGCGGCAATGAACGCCCAGGGCATTCGCAGAACACCCTTTAAGCTGCCTGTAGCCGTGACGTTCTACTGGAATGACCGGCTGGATATCGACAACCATGCAATCATGGGAAAGATGATCGTGGACGCCATGAAAGGCCGTGTCATTGAGGACGACAGCCGGCGCTGGCTGAAAAGCGTTTCCCACAATTTCCACGACGAGGATTACATACAGGTTGAAATACGGGAGGTAAGGCCGTGACACAGTGTGAGATGGAAGACGAAGCAAGAAGCCAATTCACTTTTTACCGCTCATTTTTTGAAGCGGTTTTCAAGATAAAAAACAAGGCCGCAAGGGCAGAAGCCTATGACGCTATTTGCAAATACGCTCTGTTTAACGATGCCCCGGACGTAGACAAAATGTCTGACGCCGCCGCCATTGCCTTTATGCTTATCAAGCCGAATCTGGACGCAAGCAGACGGAAAGCAAAGTCTGGGAAAAACGGCGGAACCAGTAAGCAAACCGCAAGTAAAGCGGAAGCAAACGGTAAGCAAAACGGAAGCAAACAAGAAGCAAACTGCAAGCAAGAAGAAGGCGAAAGCGAGAAAGAGAAGGAGAAAGAGAGAGAGAAAGAGAACGAATGTTATCCCCCTAACCCCCTTGCGGGGGGAAGCGAAAAGAAAAAGCGATTCACCCCGCCTACGGTGGAGCAGGTGGCGGAGTATTGCCAGGGAAAGGGGTACCACATTGACCCGGAAGCCTTTGTAGCGTTCTATGCGTCGAAAGGCTGGATGGTTGGCAAAAGCCCCATGAAGGACTGGAAATCCGCCGTTGTCACCTGGACGAAGAGCGAAAGGCAGAGAATAGGCAACGCAAATACCCGCAGCGGCTACACCAGCGGCGTTGACCGTCTGGCGGAGATGTACAGGGAGGAATTTGGGAATGGATAAACAGGAAGCGTACCAGATTCTCACGCTTTTACAGGCAAATTATCCCGATTCTTTCCGGGGGATGTCCAAAGAGGCGGCAAACGTGAAAGTCAATCTTTGGGCGGATATGTTTTCCGAAGAGCCATTTGAGGCCGTTGCCGCCGCTGCAAAAGCGTACATAGCGACGGATACCGGCGGCTTTATGCCAACCATCGGGAAGCTGAAAGATATGCTCCATCGGATGCAGTCGCCCCAGCAGATGACGCAGATGGAGGCCTGGGGGTTGGTTGCGGGCGCACTGAGAAACAGCGTATACGGAGCGGATGACGAGTTCCGGAAGCTTCCACCGGCGGTACAGCGGACGGTGGGAAGCCCCGCCCAGCTCAAGGAATGGGCGCTGATGGACGCAGAAACGGTGCAGTCCGTGGTTGCATCGAATTTCCAGAGATCCTTCCAAGTGTGCCAGAAGCGGGAGGACGATTACCAGAAGCTCCCCGGAGCGGTAAAGAGCTTTATCGCTGAGCTGGCCGGGAAGATGGACTTTGAAATGCTACCGGAAGGCGGTGGAGTATGAAAAACGAAGTAGACAGGGAAAAGGAACGCCCCGGCCAGTACATCGATTCCGAGAGCCCATTTTGCAGAAACTGCACGCGGGACGATTGCCCCACCAACGGGGACGGCTGCAAGGCATGGGAAACGTATTTCATCGATAACTGGAATAAAAACATCATGAAACTATGGAAAAGCCACAAAAAACAACGCCAATTTTTCCGGTACGAACACCCGGATTTGGTGAGAGAGGGGATTGTTTTTGAGCATGAATGACTTGGAGCAGATGGCAATCGAGCGTCTGAAAGCCGCCTCTGAAATGTCTTTGGCGGCCTACCAGCAGCCTTTGGTGATCTGCATTTCAGGCGGCAAAGACTCCGGGGTTATCACCGAGCTTGCGGTTCGCTCCGGCATCCCCTGCGAGTTCCAGCACAACCACACCACGGCTGATGCCCCAGAAACGGTGCGGTTTGTCAGAAGTGAGTTCAAACGGTTGGAGGAAAAGGGCTACAAATGCACCGTAAACATGCCGACTTACAAAGGCCAGCGTGTGTCTATGTGGAGTTTAATCCCTCAAAAGCTTATGCCGCCAACACGGCTGGTTCGGTACTGCTGCGCCGTTCTGAAAGAAAGAGGTGGGGCAGGACGGTTTATCTGTACCGGCGTTCGCTGGGCTGAATCTGCATCCAGAAAAAACAACCGTGGAATCTACGAAAAACTGGGCGCAACCAAGGATAAAAATATCATTCTTGCCAACGACAATGACGAAAAGCGAATGCTTTTTGAAAACTGCCGCCTGAAAGCAAAACGAGTTGTAAACCCGATTATCGACTGGACAGACAAGGATGTGTACGGCTTCTTAGAAGATGCGAAAGTCCCGATGAACCCGCTATACGCCGAGGGGCAATGCCGGGTTGGGTGTATCGGATGCCCCCTGGCTGGCAGAAAAGGCCGGGAAACCGAGTTCACCCGGTGGCCGAAGTACAAAAATCTCTATCTGCGTGCGTTCGATAGGATGCTGGAGGAACGCAGACGGCGGAACAAGGAACCGGCTTGGGCTACCGAAGATTGGACTACCGCAGAAGATGTGTTCCGCTGGTGGATGGAGTACGATGTGCTACCGGGGCAGACAAGTATGGAGGATTTTCAGTGAGCAAAGCGAAAATGTACGGCTGTTTCAAGCCGGCGGGGGAATAAAGGAAAACAGAAAGGAAATGGGAAATGAAAAATGAGCTATGCACCAGCTGCAAGTACCGAATTGCCCCGGGTGGATGGGCGGCTTGTGACGGCTGCATTCACGATGAAGGCTTGAAAGATAGGTATGAGCCGATGACCAACGCCGACCGCATCCGGAACATGACGGACGAGGAGCTGGCAAAGTTACTCAGCACCGGAACGTTTATTTGCGAGGGTCGTAAAGATATCTGCGAGAATATGCCGGGATGCGAGGAATGCAGGTTGGCATGGCTCAAAGCCCCGGCAGAAAGCAAGGGGGAAAAATGAAAGTCCTGATAGCCTGCGAGGAATCGCAAACCGTGTGCAAGGCGTTCCGGGCGCTGGGGCATGAGGCCTATTCCTGCGATATTCAGGAGCCGTCCGGCGGGAAACCTGAATGGCACATCCTTGGTGATGCCCTGAAAGCTCTCGAGGGAGGGCACGTGACCACTATGGACGGGCAGGCGCATGATGTTGGGAAGTGGGATATGCTGATTGCACACCCGCCGTGTACATACCTGACGTCGGCCAGCGCGATACGCCTTTTTAATCGCGATCATACGGTGAAAGACTGGAACAGAGAGCGGCTTGGATGGGAAGCGCGGCGCTTCTTCTTGCAACTGCTGTCTTCCGGGGTTGAAAGAATCGTTGTGGAAAATCCGTGTGTGCGATGAATATGGGTGTGCATATTGCGAAAATGGCGGTCATATCAAACGCCAGCCCCAGAGTTGGTGCTATGTGGAGGAACTATAATGGCTTTACGTAAACTTGCTCTAATGCACCGGTTTTTCGGCGTTTTGGATGGGCATACGTGCCGGGAGTGTAGCAACTTCATAAAGGGCAAGTATCACGATAAAGTGCTTTGCAAATGCAAAGTATACGGGATTACCCATAGTGAAGCGACGGACTGGGCGGGACGATGGATGGCTTGTGGGGCATTCAATCGGGCAATAAGCCGCAACCCCCTTGTGAGAGAAGTCGTCCCGGAACGGAAGCGGAAAGAGGCCGACAATACGCCCATTGATGGGCAGATTAGTTTGGAGGAATTGAAATGAGTGATTACATTAGCCGGGAGGCGGCCATGGAAATCGTAAAGCGCACAAGCGGCGATTATGCGGCGGCTTTTTCCGAGATACGCAAACTTCCCGCCGCCGATGCGGAGCCGGTGCGGCATGGGGAATGGTTGCGAACCGACGATGATTGGAACAGTCTTGTAACAATCCAATGCTCTGCCTGCGGCGGAGAGTGGTGCTTTGAGATTGACGAGGATGTGCAGCTGCTGGGGTACAACTACTGCCCGGGGTGTGGATGCAAAATGGATTTGGAGGACGAAACAAATGACGATTGACCGAGCAATTGAAATCCTTGACCCGGAACACCGGGAGTGCTATGACGGCATGGACGAGGTAAACGAAGCCTGCCGGATGGGCATGGAGGCGTTGGAGCGGACACGGTGGGTTCCGTGCAGTGAGAGGTTGCCAGATTTGAAACCCCAAAAAGCAGGAATAGGACTGGATTACACTTACAGCGATGTTGTCTATGTTTGGACTACTGGGGGGAAGGCCATGACAGGCATCTGGGATGGCATCACTTGGATTGCTCCATTCCCTTTCTGGGATGCGTGGGAGGAGCGGATCACCCACTGGAAGCCTATCTATCCGCCGAAGGGGTGACGGAAAGTGACAGACTGCTTCAATTACCTATGCTTGTGCAGAGGGGGGAACGAGAGCAAGCCTCCCTACAAGTGCGAGTGCGTGGCTTGCCCCAACAGGGTTACAGGATCACATATTATCATGAGCAACCGAACGCTGGTGCAAGAAGAAATTAAATATCTTACGAAAAATGGAGGTATTGGGAATGAGTGAAAGGCAAGAACACCGTCAGCGCCTTAACGCTAGAATTGCTTACGCCGCCGCAATTGAGCGGTGGGCGAGGAATCAGCCGTCACGCATTCGGTTCTTTGCCGTCAGACGCTGGCTGAAAGAGATGCCGAGGAGGGAGGATTTTTATGCGGCTGATTGAGGGGCGATCATTTTACAAAGAGCCGTGGTACGGTAGTTATCATTCGATGATGGACAGATGTTACAGGAAGAAAGCACATAATTACCCCCAGTATGGCGGACGTGGTATTGCTGTTTGCGAAGAATGGCATGATATCGAATTGTTTGAGCAATGGGTAAAAGGCTCAAAATATAAGCCGGGGATGTCGTTGGAACGAATAAATGTCAACGCTGATTATTCTCCTGAAAATTGCACTTGGGCAACAGCAAAGGAACAAGCGAATAACCGGAGAAACACGGTGAGAATCAAGTACATGGGCGAAAACCGCACTGTAGGAGAGTGGGCAGAGGCTTTAGGAATGAGTAGGAGTACAATTTCCAGCCGATATTACCGAGGGCTTCCCATTGAAAAAGTGCTTGCGAAGGAGAATTTGAGATGCCACGCTTAATTGATGCAGAGGAATTGGAACTCCAATTTGATGTTTCCGACGAAGATATTATAGCAAAGGAGATAATCCGGAATGCCCCCACCGTGGATGCCGTCCCCGTGGTAAGGTGCCGGGACTGCATTGAATTTGAGGAAATAGGCAAGCACCCCACCAACAAAGGAGGGACGTCATTTGGGTATTGCTATCATTGGCAATATGAGCAGGGCATGTCCCCTAACGAGGTAGACGGCGATGATTTTTGCAGCTATGGGGAGAAAAAGGAGGATGAAAATGGAAGAACTTAACGGCTACACCCCACCTGCCAGCTTGAATTTAAACGACTTCCAGGATGCTATCGGAGATGCCGTAGTACAGGCGATTATAAAAATCGGTATCCGGGTGAATCGGGAGGAACTTCTGAAAGCTCTGAAATATGATAGGGGGCAGTACAAGGCGGGGTATGATGCTGGTTTCGCAGACGGGTTCATTGAAACGCTCCACATAGTTCGGTGCAAAGACTGTATCCACCGGCAGGGAGACGAAAACCCTATGTGTATGCTGCATACCGAGCCCTACCCAAATGCCAGAGGTTACAAGGGCGAGGCTGTTTGCGTGGAAATGAACGACTTTTGCAGCTACGGTGAACGGAGGGAAGAATGAAAAACTCGAATGGTGTTATAGAAATTTTGAAGAGGGCGGAAGAACAGTGCTGGCTCAGCGGCTTTGACTTCTCTATTCTGATGCAGGAACTTCTCATTTCAAAAAACGGATATGTGATTGATATTGGAAACTGGGAAAACGCGAACGCGGCAGTTGCTTTAGCACTGTGGAGAAGGGTAAAACGGCACCCGGTTTTGTGGGGGCTGTTTTTCATGGTGGCATAAATATGAACACACACATTACAAACATCAAGGGAGACTGGCGGGAGGTCGGAGAATGAGCAATGAACTCACCTACATGGACTGCTGGCACTTTATCGCCCCGCTGATTCCTGTGAACACCGACTACACATTGGAGGTACATGAATAATGGCAGAACAGGATTTCAAATTTGATGATGCGTTGCTCATGAAGACTGCACGCGAGATGCTTGCAAAAAAATTGACCGAAACAGTGAAAGAAGTCGCCAAGTCCGGGGAATGGGAGATAACCGCCATCGAGCAGGAAGAATCTGACCCGGAAAAGATTCTCCGGAGGATGTTTGCAAAATACGCCTACGGCAACGTCCCGGAGTGGTTTGCCTCTGCGGTATCTGCGACGTCCTATGTGCTGTCTGTGGACAAGGGAAAGGGGATCGAGTGTATTTCCGTCTTGCACACGGCAACGGAACGGGCACCGGCTGAAATTCGGATGACGGCGCAGACAAGACTGCTTATGATATGCCAAGAAACCGGGATGCTTGGCGGGATTGGGAGCCTGCCTGTTCTCTAGGGGCAATATGGAATACAAGGATAGCAGGAAGTATTGCGTCGGGTGCCGGTATTTCTTCGGATACTACGAAGGCAGCCGGTGCTGCAATTACATATTCGTCCGCGGGGGAAAGCGGCCTTGCCCGCCTGGGAAGGATTGTACAGAAAGGAGGGCGAAAACGAAAAACAGGAGACGGAATTTAATATTATAGCTTTATCCCTGTATAGTATATAATATAATCTTATATCTTGTAGTGTGTATGTGTTATGGTAAAGAATATAAGTAAATCTACTAAGATAGTAAAGGAGGACAACGACTTTGGCGGAAAGCAATAAACTCAAAAAGAAGCCTTATCAAGTTCCTGATCTGGAACCAGGAGACAATACCAAGTACATTAACCATTCCATGACCATCATGAAGTGGGACAAGCCGGACATGGACAGCTTGGAGGCGGTGCAGAAACGGTGCTTCGACTATTTCAGCCTGTGCGCTGAGAATGATATGAAGCCGACTTTCGCAGGATTCGCTTTAGCTTTCGGTGTGGACAGAATGACCATGTGGAGATGGTGCAATAATCAGCCTAGAAGCAGGGATTTAAGCGACTCTGTGCGTGACACTATCAAAAAAGCGAGGGATTTAATCAACGCTCAGATGGAGGATTTCATGCAAAATGGCAAGATTAACCCCGTTGCCGGAATTTTTTTGATGAAAAACAATATGAACTACACCGACCAGCAGGAAGTGGTCTTAAAGCCGGATAATCCGCTTGGAGAGCGGGCAGACCCGGAGAAGCTGCGGCAGAAGTATCTGGAAGATGTTCGCGGTAGCGGTGCGACTATCATTGACGCGGAGGGTGGAACGGAATGAGAGAAAAGACGGAATACGCCATCGAACGAATGTGCACAGAGGTTGCCCAAATCCGGATGCTGATGGAGGGTGGCGCTAGGAAACCCGCCTGCGACTTTTGCAGAGAGTGTGTGAACAAACCGGAAACATTCTCCGTGGTTGCCCATAGCGGGCGGCAAATGACGGTGACTTGGAATTTTTGCCCAGTGTGCGGTCGGAAGCTCGAGCAACTATAACAGCGACTTTGACCCAGCGACTATAGCGACTATAAAAACGCCCCGGAGGTCTTGCGACTTTCGGGGCGACTTTCTGCGACTATGAAACGGGAATTTTCGGCTGCGACTTTGCGACTATGGCTCACGAGCTGGGAGCCTTGCGGGGATTTTCAGCCATGACGCAAAAACATGGCGGGAAATCTGATCGGGACCGGGGCGGCTTATAGGGCGGCGCTCCTGCACCGTTGCAGATGGCAGAACACCGGGGGGGCGCAGAAAGCGACAGGCCGGGAAAAAGCTGCGGGGTTGCCCTGGCATATCCGGCACGGGAAACGGGGCAAGGGCGGGCGCTGAACGCTTTACACGCGGCATAAAATACCGCACGGCGTTGTGTTGCGTCCATACGCGCCCATTTTTAGGCGGGAACGATGTTTAACGTTAATTTATATTGCCGAAATAAAAACCGCTTAGAAAGCTGCTGAGAGCCTTACAGGGCATAGCAAGAGAAAAGCCCCGCCACGTTGGCAGGGCAAACGGACAACGCCGCGCCTGATCTGGACGCGGGCAGAAAGAAAAGCCGCCCGGACAATGCCCGGACGGCTTGAAATATTATTTGCTGATCTTCAGTAGCTCCGCCAGCACCAGCAGCGGGAAAAACAGAATTGCAAGCAGTGTCACGGTTCCACCCCCCTTTACACTAACCCAAGGCGTGCGGCGGCAAATATTGCAGCATTGCACTCCTTGCGCGTGCGGTACTTGCCAAAGCATAACAAAGTGCTGTATTTGTGGGTTTTTTTATCCATGACGACCCACCAGAAACGCCCATCAATCGCCGTTCTTTTGGCGGGCGCAAAATTTGAACAATCCACGGTTCCACCCCCCCTTAAAACAAGATAAACAGATTGGAGCAACGCCCGATAATTGCGTATAATGTACCGGTTTCGGCATCTTTGACCAGTCCGCCGTTGATGCCGTAAACCCCGGAAGAATAGCCCACTTTTTCGAGCCTGCGCAGCGTGTAAATATATTCGCTCGGCTTACTGGTGTAATCCTCAGCCACTCCGAGCCGCACAAGCTCCCGGAGCGCTTTCAACGTGTATTTTTTCATTTGGGCTGCACCTCCTCCCGGTATGCATTGACAACACGGCTTGCGGCCTGGTACAGGGCTCTCGCTTGCACGTCTAGCCATTCTTCCCGGCTGTTCGGTCTGCGCTCGCCGTTGCGGGTCTTCTTGAGCTCGGACGGGCAGCAAAGACGTTCCGCAATGTCCCCGTCATAGATCAGGGCGGAACCGCCCCAGCTGTATTGCTCCCAGTCCTGCGCCCCGTTCAACATCCATTCCCGGCACTCTTTCTCGGATTCAGGGTCCCGGCCTTCGTATTCCGCCCGTTCTTTCAGTTCTTCTACCAGCTCCAGGGCGTAGACATTGACACCCTTGTCCCATGCGCTGCGATCCTTCCGGGCTTCCAGCTCGGCGGTGATTTTATCATAGATTGCCATTTTTATTTCCTCCTTGTAATTCTGCGGAGGCCGTGCTATAATAGCGGTGCCTCCTTGTGTGGCGCGCTCCCGTTGGTCTTGGTAGGATTGCGGGGGCGCTTTTTTGTTTACGTGAGTATTATACACTAATTATTTCAAGTTGTCAATAGGAAATCAAAAATTATTTTTAGTGTAGTTATGGCGATATAGTTTGAATTTTGCAGTGTTTTATACGCGCACATAATGAAAGAAATGTCTATAGTATAAGCACATACGCATAGTCCATGATACAAGGACATAAAAATACCGCAAAACGCGGAGAAAACAGAACATTTTCAATAAATATCGTATTTTGATATGTGTATTTATAGGCTTTAACGCAACCAAATATTTATTTTGTTGCGTTCACTTTACCGTTCATGTCGATACGGTCAAAATGTGTTTGCATAGCGTGGACAGCTTGCATTCCATGGATTTTGTGCCGTCCGGCACCGTCCAGCGGTTCCGGCTGCTGCTGGATAGCACCGGGGGCGGGGGATATGCGCCCGGGCATTTCCGCGCGGTAAGCCCCCCAAATAGATTTCAGCCAAAAAGGCTTCCTTCCCTTCTCGAAAAATCCCGAAAAAGAAAAAAGACCTCCAAACGGAAGTCTTGAAAGATTGGGAATGTGGGAAAAATCTAAAAAAGTTATTAAAAAATTATTTGACAACGCTTCTGTAAAGGTCTATAATAATAACACAGGGAACACCTGCTGGTAACAGATGTCCCCTGCGGTGGGAACCCAGACGGTTGCCACGAGCATACAAGTTAGTAGGTCGAGAGCTTAGCGCTCAAACAACCGTGAGCCGTTCTGCTGTGAACAGACGGCTCACTTCTTTCTGTTATGGAACTTGTCCCATGCTTGGACGAGAATCCAGCAGATAGACACAATCCAGAAAACATCTTGAAGAGTTATGTATGGTCACCTCCATGAGAAATAAATTTCCCGCGAGGGCTATACACACGCCTCCATTCCGCACTCGCGGGATGACAGGCAACCGCCTTTTTAACCGTACACCGTCTACAAAGGAGATAGGCTATGGCAAGCCAGGAAACTCGACGCGGACGGTGGGTTCCACGGAATTTATTATACACAGATTGTCGAATAATGTCAACTTAATGAGAGCCATCCTTTGCGGGGGTTCTCTTATTTTTTATGCTGCACAAAATCAACATTTCAAAAATCGCGCGAAAAACAAAAAGGCAAGAACCAACTATATAAAAGCTCCCTCCGGTCGTCACATCACCAATTTTATTTTGGCAATCCTATTGACAATCAAATATATCTAGTGTATATTAAAGGCACACAGGAGGTGTTCCCGATGCAGATAAGCAAAGCGATTCGTCAGGTAATGAAGGAGAAAAGCGTGTCTCTGCTCACTATGGCAAAAGCGATTGGAAAACAACGGGGGAATGACATAAGCGCTAGACTGACAAACCCCAACATGTCCTTCGACAAGGCAGTGGAAATGCTAGACGTTCTAGGCTATGAGGTAGTCATTCAGGAGCGAAAGCCCGGTGCTAGAAGGGCAGACCAGATCGTTATCGACCAGAAGGAAAGTTGAAGGAGGAATAATCATGAAAAAACTGTTGTGCATTAGCGCCATTATCGTATTTCTCGTGACATTAACGGCGTGTGGAGGAAAGGGCAACACGCCGACAGTTGCCGCAGATGTTGATGTCTATGCGTTGAAACAAGGTGACGAGGTTTCTATTGTTGGTCAAACTGCTGCGTCAACCTTGGAGAACGGAAATACACTTATTGTTCAGGTTCTGCGGAACGGAGACCGTACAGTTGTATATCACTGCCAAATGAAAGACGAATTTATCGCCGAAGCAGAGGGGTACAAACCTCTAGACGTGGCTAAGGTTACAGGGAAGTTCTTGAGCCTCACCGATATGGCTGGTGAACCCGGAGTTGAATTACCAAAAGAAAATATTGCCATTTTGGTTACGCTGTATGACTGCGAGCTGAAATGAGGAGGGCTAATATATGTGGGTAGTTTTAATCATTCTGTTTCCGGCATTCGTCATTGCAGAACTCTTGAAGGGCTACGACGGGAAAGGCGCAAGAGGACGTAAAGGAAGGAGACATTGACAAAGTGGGTAAACTCTGTAAGAAATGCGGAAGCGCATTAACCGATGACGCAAAATACTGCGGGCAGTGTGGCGAAAAGGTGGGGGAAGAAACAGAACGCGCTACGTGCAGATGCCCTAAGTGCAACTCCGCGAATGTCACGGCAACACCGAAAGAGTATAAGCCAAAGCTGACAGCGCCACTTGTGATGACATTCGGCGGGTTCGGGTTGATGTTTTTAGGGGTTATCGGCTTGGCTGTTGGAGCTTTACTTGGGCTGGTTATCGGTGCAATCGTAAACGGTTTAGTTCCGCAGACATATCAGACGGTCATCACTTGCTCTGACTGCGGGTATTCAGGAGTATGCAAGGATGTGAAAAAGTAAATGGAATTTCTCTTGATTCTCCTGTTTCCCATATTCGTGCTGATAGAGATCATGAAGCATAAAAAGTAATAAATTTCCTGCAAGGGCAGGAGGAAAGCCGAAGGGCTGCTTGTGCTGAGATACGCACGGGCAGCCCTTATTTTTGTATCAGGAGGGAATTTATGAAAATCGACGTTTTGGGAGCAGAATATACGCTTACAGTAATTCGGGGAAGCAAAGAGCCAAGGCTCAAGGATTGTGACGGTTTCTGTGATGAAACTACGAAAGAGATGCTGGTTGAAAATTACGAAGACAGCAAGGGAGAACCAAATTGCAAGCAAAACCTTCTGGTTCAGACAAACAAGGTGAAGCGGCATGAGATCATTCACGCATTTCTATTTGAAAGCGGCCTTGCCGAAAATTCCAGTTGGGCACAAAACGAGGAAATGGTGGATTTCTTCGCAATCCAGTTTCCCAAACTGCTGAAAGCATTTGAACAAGCTGACGCTCTGTGAGGTGATAGTATGGATTATGAGAAATTGTCAACCTCCATTCTGGGGGCTATCGAGAACAGACCGGGTGATATCGGGGCATATGAAGACCTGTTTTCCCTGTGTCAGGCATGGGCTGAGACTGATTTCACGGCGGCTCATCGGGCGAATAAAAAATTGAAGGATATGTGCGACCGAATGATGGATAAAGTGCCCATGTCTCAGGTGGAGGGATTCTACAGCCTTTGGCGGCGGGGGCTATTGTTTGAGGCTCCATATGACTTTGACAGCTATCTCACCTATATGGAGCTGGATAGGCAGGCGAAAAAGCGGTTTTATCAGCCACGGAAGAAGCAGCTAAAGCCCGTGGTGGACGCACTGCAAGCGCTGTGCGGGGATGACAAGCTGGATTTGCTGGCGGTTAGTTTGCCCCCCGGCGTAGGAAAGACCACGCTTGCAATCTTCCTGCTGACCTGGATTGCCGGACGCGACCCAAACAACCCGAATCTGACGGGCAGCCACTCCAATTCCTTTGTGCGGGGCGTGTATGACGAATGTCTGCGGCTGTTTGACTCAAAGGGGGAATATCTATGGCATGATGTCTTCCCTGCCGTTCAGGTGTCCAGCACCAACGCAAAGGACTGCCGAATTGACCTTGATAAGCGGCAGCGATTTGAGACGCTGGAATTTACCTCCATTGGAACGGGCAATGCCGGTCTGTACCGGGCGGCGAACCTGCTGTACTGCGACGATCTGGTATCTGGTATTGAGGTCGCGCTATCCAAAGAGCGGCTGGACAAGCTGTGGGAAACCTACACTACGGACCTGCGGCAGCGTAAAATCGGTGACAAATGCAAAGAGCTTCATATTGCTACCCGGTGGAGCGTGCATGATGTGATCGGGCGGCTGGAACGGGAATATGAGAACAACCCCCGGGCGAAATTCATTCGGATTCCGGCCATGAACGAGGATGACGAAAGCAATTTTGATTATGAGTTTGGCGTGGGGTTCTCCACCAAGTTCTACCGGGAACAGCGGGATATTATGGATAGCGTCAGTTGGAAAGCGCTGTATCAGAATCAACCCATTGAACGCGAGGGGCTTGTCTACCATCCTGACGAACTGCGGCGGTTCTTTGAGCTGCCAGCAGAGGAACCAGATGCCATTATCGGCGTGTGCGATACCAAGGACAAGGGCGCTGACTACGCCTTCCTGCCGGTTGGATATGTATATGGGCAGGACTACTATATCGGGGACTGTATCTGCGACAATGGGCTTCCTGACACAGTTGATGCAAGACTGTCTGAAATTCTGGTGCGGGACAAGGTGAAAATGTGCCGGTTTGAAAGTAACTCCGCTGGCCGCCGGGTCGCTGAAAAGATTCAGAACGAAGTGAAGAAACTGGGTGGCATCACAAACATCACGACGAAGTTCACCACGGCAAATAAAGAGACAAAGATCATTGTAAATTCGGCGTGGGTGAAGGAACACTGCCTGTTTCTGGATGAAAGCAAGTATAAGCGGAACACGGATTACGGCAGGATGATGGATATGCTATGTTCCTACACTGTAGCGGGAAAGAATAAGCACGATGACGTTCCAGACGGAATGGCTATGTTTGCTGAGTTTGCCCAAAGCTTAAACGGGGCGGTTATAGAGGTTTTCAGCAGGCCGTTTTAGCCAGAAAGTAGCCGATGGTTTACGAACGAGAATTAAGTAGACAACCATCCGCCACTGTGGTATAATGGTAAATGAGAAAATAGATTTCCGGAAAAGGGGGTGCGTAATACGGAGAGCAGGCGGTTATTCGGGCGTCGGGTAATTTACACCGAGGTTACGGATATAAACGAGGGGAATATCATCGACGTGCTACAAAAGGCACTGTTTACGCACCTGCAAAATCAGGCAGAGATTGATTACCTGTACTGGTATTACAAGGGAGAGCAGCCAATCCTTAACCGCGTAAAGGAAGTCCGCCCGGAAATCAACAACATGGTTGTGGAGAACCGAGCAAATGAGATCGTATCTTTCAAATCGGCCTATCAGGTCGGCGAACCAATCCAGTACGTAAGCCGTGGCGGGGACGAAGACATTTCCTCCGAAGTGCTGAAACTGAATGACTATATGCTGTCCGAAGACAAGCCGGAAAAGGATAAGGAACTTGCCGATTGGCTCTTCACTTGCGGTACCTCTTATCGAATGACTTTGCCGGACGTTCTGGCCGATGTGGAAGAAGACGAAGCGCCCTTTGAAATCTTCACTCTTGACCCAAGATACGCATTCGTGGTGTACTCTGTAGGGCTTGGACATAAGCCTATGATGGGTGTACGGTATGTTCTAAAAGAGGACGGAACGCTCGTTTTCTCCTGTTGGACAGAAACCAGGTATTTCGAGGTCTGGAACACATGGGCTGTTATTCGCGCAGAAGATCAGATTTTGGGAATCCCGATTGTGGAGTACCCGGCGAACATGGCTCGTTTAGGAGCATTTGAAATCGTGATTCCGTTGCTTGACGCAATCAACATGACGGAGAGCAACCGAATTGACGGCGTAGAGCAGTTCGTTCAAGCACTGATGCTGTTCCATAATGTTGACATCAGCAGCGAGGACTACAAGAAACTGCGGGACGAGGGCGCAATCAAGTTCAGGGATATTGACGCCACACTGAAAGCGGAGATTCAATATCTGACCTCCGAAATGAACCAGACCCAGACGCAGACCCTTGTGGACAGCATGTATGAAACGGTGCTGACAATCTGCGGAATGCCAAACCGGAACGGAGGGACTTCTACCTCTGACACCGGATCAGCGGTCATCATGCGGGACGGCTGGTCGGCAGCGGAAGCCAGAGCCAAGGACACGGAGCTGATTTTCAAGAAGTCCGAAAAGGAATTTTTGAAGCTGGTGCTGCGTATCTGCCGGGACATGGGGCATCTGAGCCTGAAACTATCGGCACTGGAAATCCGGTTCACGCGGCGGAATTATGAGAATATCGCGCAGAAATCAACGGTTCTAACCCAGATGCTTGCTTGCGAGAAGATCGCCCCTGAACTGGCATTTACACATTGCGGGTTATTTTCCGACCCGCAGTTGGCCTACCGAATGAGCATGGATTACATGGCCGAGCAGGAGAAAAAAGCGGCGAAGCTTGCCGCGCAGAACGGAGGGAACGGCGATGGAAGCGGAAACCAGACCGGCGGTCAGAGTGACGGCGAAGGAAATTCGGGCGATTGAGGAAATCATCCACCGCCGGAATCAGGCGGAAATCAAAGTCGAACAAGGCCAGATCGTGGTCATTGAGATTCGGCGCAAGAAGGTTAACTGACTGTTTGGCAAAGAGCGCCGCACCTTTCGCGGAAGAGCCACACCAAATGGTATAATTTGTGACTGCTCTAGGGAGCAGCGAACAGCCGAAGGGCTTCTGATACCAGAAATGGTATTGGAAGCCCTTCTTTTTTACACTGCGGCATCGATAAGCGGTAAGGCAAACAGAAACTTAAAATTAGGCGCGGCAGACAGCGAATGGGGTTCACCTCTCCCCCCACAGAAGGCCGTTCAAATCGGCCTCGCGCCATATATATCGCCGATGGCCTCCCTATCGGCGATGAAACCCGGAAACGGGCAAAGCGGTTCCCCGGCACCGTAAGCCGGGGATATGTGGGTTGTTAGCTCAGCTGGTAGAGCAACGGACTGTTAATCCGCAGGTCACAGGATCGAAGCCTGTACAGCCCTCCATAACAGCAGCAGGGAAGCTGCTCTATCAAAAACGCAGACGGGAGACAACCCGTAAAAACAGAGATCACGGCGGAGGGAACCGCCTCACCAAACGCAGGAGGAATAATTATGGCAAAAATCGACACAAATCTCATTGAAGGTTATGCGGACATGACCCCGGAACAGAAGCTTGCCGCTTTGGAGGGCTTTGAGTACGAGGACAACACCGCAGAACTGGAAAGGCAGAAAAACGCGCTGTCCAAGGCCAATTCCGAGGCTGCGGAATGGAAGCGTAAGCACAACGCGCTTCTGACTGACGAGCAGAGGAAGCAACAGGAGCAGGCCGAAAAGTGGGAGAACATGGAAAAGGAGCTGGCCGGTCTGCGGAAGGAAAAAACCGTTGCCGGTTACAAAGCAAAGCTGGTTGCGCAGGGCTATGATGAAGCCCTTGCGGACGCTACTGCGGCGGCCATGGAATCCGGCGATATGGCTACGGTTTTTGCCAACAACCAGACGTTTTTGGAAAAATACGCCCAAAAAGTCATTGCGGACAAGCTGAAAAGAACGCCCAGAGGCGCGGATGGAAACCCCGGCGGCGCAATGACCAAGGCGGATTTCCTGAAACTCGACACCAAATCCCAGATGGAGTTTATCAAGAACAATCCTGACTGGAAAACAATTTTGAAATGATTATGGAGGTAAAACATTATGGCTACTTATCTTGGCTTTCCGTTTGACCCCGAGCTGTTTAACTACAACTGGGCAAATGCGAAAGACCCCACCCTGACCGCGATGTTTGAGAGCGGTGCTGTCGCCCCGAACGCAGAACTGGCGGGCTTGATTTCCAACGGCTCTGACTTTTATACGCTGCCGTTCTACAAAGTCATTGGCGGCACTCCTGAGAACTACGATGGCGCAACTGACATCACCCTGACCGACCCCGAAGGCAGCGCTCAGAATGGTATCGTGTTTGGCCGCGCCCACGGCTGGAAGGAGAAGGACTTCATCGTTGATTACAACAGCGGTGCCGACCCCATGCAGCAGATCGTGTCTCAGG
>OLWB01000409.1_pt1 | contig 45091 bp, 55 predicted proteins | sample 1673331 | NCBI WGS metagenome assembly OLWB01 (sample SAMEA3178943, study PRJEB25190) | human gut metagenome | biome: human gut; feature: human-associated habitat; material: faeces | place: Austria | collected 2013
GATAAATAAACTACTTACCAAAATAACGGCAATTAGTCTAAAAATTTACGATTTTTTTGAATAATCTTTTATTTTCTAACTATATTGTCGTTTCCAATGTTTTGATACATTGAAGTATCAACATTATTGTATGTGATATGGCTATCATCAACAGGTATTTTTTTAAACATATCATTAACATTACTTTCCTCACGAAGCTTTCTGCCATATTCATTTAATTTAGTCATTAAAGCTTGTTCTATTTCATCTTTAAGTCCTTGTGTTGATACAAAGTATTTTACGACAGTAGCAAGTTCTTCTTTTGAAAGTTTTTCAATACCGGGTAATATCTGTGTCATTGGTACTAAACCTATTAATCTATCTACAACAGCATTAACAGATCCATTAACTCTATCTTGATCTACGTGTGGATCTAATGCACCACCCATTGCTGGTCTAACATTACCTTTTTCATCAGTAGAAAATGCAACAGTTGTCTCGCTTAACAAATCTTGAAAGTATTGTACGTTATCACCTGTTTTAGTTGGATAAAAAACTCCAACACCATATTCACCAGTAGGAATAACAGTACCAAATCCTTCGTGTTTTGCGTGTTTTTCATAAATACCTAAATTACATCTTGAAACAACAATTTTTCCACTTTCATCAAAAACATTTACTGGATAAACATTATTATTTTCTTCACCCATATATAACTACCTCCTCCAATTATATTATAAGGTATTTTACATTTTTTTACAATATTAGCGACTTATTTTATGTTTATAAGTTCCTAAAATATCTAATATTTCTGCCATATTTGTTTTTGTAGATGCTTCTAAATCACGATCTACATCATAATAATAGCCATAATATTGTTTTAAAAATTCTTCTAGTTTTTCTGTTTCTAATTTTTCACTATTATTTATTTTTATTTTAATTGAATTAAATAAGAACTGTAATACATTATTAGGATTAAAAGTTTTATTCTTATTTGGATTTAATCTATTATCATATTCAACTATCAATCCAACTAATTCATTTTCTGTAGGATTAAAAGTCCTAATTATTTCATCACTTAACCATTCTTCGTTTGAAATATATAATTTAAATAAATCTTTTATATCTAAATTTGTTAAAACCATAAATAATTGTATTATGTAATAGAAATCTATAGAATAGCCAGAAAATTTATCTTCTAAAAATAAAGAAGTTAAGTATTCTGTAAAAGCTTCATTCAAACCTCTACCATAAGAATAATTTTTTTCTTTATTTATTTGAAATAACCCAATTTTTCCATTTTCAAGATGTGAAGAAATTGCGTGTAGCATTTCGTGAATTAATTTATGAAATTCATTTTTATCAAATTCTAAATCATTTCTAAAATATACTACTCCAAGATATTCAAATCCGCCCGGTAAAAAACCTTTACCATTACATTTATAGTATGTTTCTTTGAAACTATCACCAGATAATAACTCTATTCTCATATTTGAAATTTTATTTTTTATTATCTCTAATTCTTCAATATCAGTAATATAAGTAGATATTCTTGTAAATAATATCTCTTTAGCCAATTCAATAACTTGATTATTTATAGTTCCAGAAGTGGTGCTTGTTAATTTAGTTAATTCATTATTAGTAATTAAACTCACTTATTATCACCGCCCAAATAATCATCTAAATTAAATGTAAATTCAATCATTCCAGAATAATCATTTTCATCATAACTATAATCTGTATAAAATGTTAAAAAGATAATAAATTTATTTTTTAAATATCTAGTTATCTTTATATCCATTGTTGGCTCAACTCCATTTAACCCCCTAATATTTAACCAAGTTTCGCCACCGAATATATAATCTTTAAAATCTATTGTTTCATTCATTGGAATTTCAAGTAATTTTTCTAACCTACAATTCAGATCAAAACCGAATGAATAATCATCGCCAGAAATATCAAAAGATAAAGTTTTAAATGCTTCAAATGATACTTTTTTACCATTTTCATAGCTACTTTGTTCCTGTGTTGCTAAGTTAATACTTACTTTTTCATTGCTGACATTTTCTAATTTTGCTATCTTAAACATTTTCTTCTACATCTTCCGTATCCAGTTGTTTTACAAGCTGTTCTAAAATTAATTCCTTATCTTTTATTTCTTGTTTTAGTTGTTCTATCTGCTTTAAAATTTCTTGTTTTAATTGTTCTTTATCTGTCATTTTAAAACACCACCTTTTGATTGAGTTTTTAATTTTTCCTGTATTTTTGCTAATACTAAATCAGTTTGCTCATCAATCTTTCTTCTTTCTTCTATTAATCTTTGAAGTTCTGCATTTAACTGTTCTAAACTTTCATCTTGATTTTTATGTTGATCGTGATAATCCATTACAATTTTTGCTTTTTCCATTATTTCTCTAACACCACTATCACCTAAATATCTAATATTTTCTAATTCTAATTGTGGTGTTTCTGAACGCATTATTTCAAAAAATCTTTTTGCAGTTGTTCCAGTTCTTCTGAAAGCATTTGTTGTTCTATTAGTAAATCCAAACATAGAAGATAATTCATCAACTGTCAATTCCTCATCACTTTCATCAATTAAAGGATCTTCATTTAAAAATTTACATTTAAGTAGTTTAGTTGTTCCTTTAATTTCTCTAAATGCTACTGATGAACTAAATAATGTTGCGAAGTCAGGACGATCAACCAAAGTAAATAATTGCCCTAAATTTATTACTCCAAATTTTTCTAAATGTTTAAGTGCTGTTGGCGAGAAAAACCAACTAATACTTTGTAATGGTTTATCTGCATAATTTGAGTAATCAGGAACAGGATTTTCAACAACAGCACCTTTATTTGTTTTTAAAGGATTTTCTTCTGCAAGTTTTTTATTAATTTCTAAACATTCTCTTACATATCCCATATGTTTAATAGGAATTATTGCACCATTTTGTATTACTTCATTATAAAATTCTGGTGTTAATATTTCTACTGGTACTTTTCTAATAGTTTTTGGATCAGATAATACCGCTGTTTTACACATTTCATAAGTTCGGTATTTTTCTGGAACATTCGTAAGAGCTCCACCTTTTAATGATACAGCAAGTTCACATAATTCTGGTGTTCTTACTTCATCTGGTAAACTTCCTAACGCTAATGGATTACTTCTTATAGCATATACAATCAATTCATTTGTAATAAATTCTTGTGGAATATCAGCGATTGCTCTTCCGTTTTTATCCAATGCTAGTTTATGTAGTGTTGTTGATTGAAATTGACTAGGTACATATTGTATTGCACTAGGATCATTTTGTACCGCTGTATTACATAATTCTGCTGTAATTAAGTTTTGTGGAACATATTTTAATGTAAATCCTCTTTCGGCTACAGCCCTTTCGGCCATTTCTTTTGTAATAAATTTTGCTGGAACATATCTTATATAATAAGGTTTTCTTTTTGTAGCGACTTCGCTCATTTCTTTTGTTATTAATCTTTCTGGGATACGAGAAATATACTCAAAACTCAAATTAAAAAGTTTTGCTGCAATTTCAGGTGTCATTATTCTAAATAATTTTTCTTTTCTTTCTTCTCTGTCAAAAAGATAACTAATAGTACTCATTTTTGCATTATGATCTATAGCTAGTTCAAATATATCAGCATTTAATAATGATAAAGGAACACTAGCTATTAAATCACCATCTACAACTATGCCGTTTTTAATCATTTGCATTGATAACATATTTGCTGGTACGTATGGAAATGATTCAGGAAATCTGCTCGTAGATATTACACACATTTCTCTTGTTAAATCTTTTTCATCTATTTTTCTAATAAAATAATGATCTGATGTGTTTTTTAAAGCAATCATACATAGTTCCGGTGTTATAAATTCTTGTGGTGTGTATTTACTATCATCAGGCGAAGTAGCGCAAGAAAATTCCATAAATTCTTGATTCCATAAATTACTATCAACTAATCTTTGATTAAAATAGCCACCATTTCTGTTTTGTTTTCTTTCTATTAGTGGATATTCATATTTTATTCCAGTAATAGTATCTAATACATAAAATTTTTGACCGTTTTTAAAATCTTCATCATTATAAGGATTACCAACCCATTCATACCTATATTTTTTTTCCATAATCAATAACTCCTTTCAATCAATATCTAACTTCAATATTAAATAAAGATTTAATCATATATAATTATATCATAAAAACCTGAATATTCCTAATTAGTAAAAGGAATTTTTACTTATCAGCAATTATATTATAATTATTTTCCATATAATTAAGTTCTTCTTCAATATCCTTTAAGCATTTCATTATTTTTTTATCTAATTCTTCAATCTTTTTATTATGTTCTTCTAATTTCTTTTTTTGAAAGAATAAAGGTTTATTATCAATTAAATGTTGCTTTTGAAGTTCATAACCTTTTATTTGATGACTTACTAATTCAATCCAATTTTTAGAATTCTCATTTGAATATAATAAACCTAACTTTAATAATTTATTAACAATATCTTTATCATCGTGTTTCTCTTTTGTTGTATTAACTTGTTTATTCATATAAAACACACTCCTAATTAGTCTTACAAGACTAATTATATTTTAACATATAATTTAAGTGTTTTATTAAATATAATAAAAAAATTAAGTTTTTTTACTTAATCTTCTCTGTCTATATCATCAAATATTGGATCATTGTAGAAATCTTTTAATTTAATTCCTAGTCCGTCGCATATTCTAACTATTGTTAATGTCTTTGGATTTTTTGATCTACCGTCCGCTAGATGTTGAACGGTGCTTTGTGTTAGACAACTCATACTAGCTAATTTATTTATAGATATATTCTTTTCATTACATATTTGATTAAGTCTTATACCTATAGCTTCGTTAATCTTCATACGCACCACCTTTATAATATATATTTTACTGGTAAAATGCTTAAATCTATTAATCACACAAGACTAGATTAACCATACAAGACTAATTTTTTTGATATAAAAAATTACTATGCTCTGTCAATACTTTATTATCCCCAAAAGTATCTATTTTATAAATGCTAGTGTTTACAAGTGTTAAACAGGATTTTATACAACATTTCTAGCGTGTTTATAGCAATATTTTATCCTAATTGACTTAAAACAAATACGTGCTATACTTATGTTAGAATATGAAATAAATGTATCCAGAGAGACATCACATTTAAAAAATATGATGTTTTTTTCATATTCTCATATCATATTTTACTTTTTTAAACATTTTTATTGATTTTTTCATTGAAAGTGCTTGATTTTTGGAAAATTTTGGTATATCATAGACAACAATTAGTTTGAAATTTGTTGTGATTAAAGATGTTAAGGAAGTAGTATGTATCCTTATAGGTTTTAATGTATTATAACCTTGACGTGCTACTTCCTTTCTCTTTTAGGGGGAATTGGTAATATGGGATTAAGTTCTAACGTTGTTAATCAAAAACTGGTGTTTTTATCAAAACAATCTATGGACTTTTTACCCTCTAATTTTCCAAAATCTTCAAAAAGATATTCTTATGATATGAAAGCAATAGATACGAAAAGAATTTTAATGTTCTTTCGTGTCCGTTGCTTTTTTTCTTTGGATACTAGATCGGGGGAATGTAAATGAACAACACACTTTTAAGAAAGGACGAAATATCATTATACGATTATGTAAAAATGAGAAACATAATATTAGATATTTTCAAATTGTTTAAATATCTAAAACGTACAGATGATAAAATTGCTTTACCAAAAATAACGCAAGATTATCGAGTTAGGTACGAGCAATTTGTACCAGTTAATAATTCGGTAGTTGAAAATTATGTCTTACGTAGTATGATGTTAGAAACAAAACTTGAAAATCAACGTCGTAGGTTGCTTTCAAAAATTACTCTTGCATTAAGAAAATTAAATAAGGAAGAAATGAAAGTGTTTGATTTAACATTTTATAAATGTGCTAGTGAAGAAGAAATAATGAAAGAAATTAGTTATGGCGTTGATAAAGTCCGTGAAATTAAAAAAAGTGCGTGTATTAAATTTCTATCTGCTCTCGGTTTAGATGATAAGTGTTTTAAATAAGGTGTTGCAAGACATCTTTTTTAATTCACTATTTTAAGATTGGGGGTGTTTAATAAAAACTTTAGAATATTGAATTTAAAAGAATATTGGGGGTTTGGTTTTTATATATAAATCAAAGGATCTAATAAACATATTTGAAAACAGTACGCGAGAAGATATAGGAATAGCTTTACTAGCTTATGAAGAATTTTTATGTAAAGGTTTAAAAGTAAGTAGTAAAGATTTAGAAAAATTAACAGAAATATTTAATTACTATGACGAAAATTTTAGCGACGATTATCCTAGTTTAACGAATGAATCATTGCAAAATAGTGAAAATCTAATTGTTAACTATTTTAGTGATAACAACAATATTATTAAAGATGACTATAAATTTAAAATGAATTTAGCTGATATTTATAATGGTACTACTGAAATTAATGTTGAAGTAATTGATAAATTTGGTAGGCGTGAAACTGAATTAAATTTTAAAGTTAGTGATAGTTCTACTAAATCAGATTATGGAAAAGATAGTTTTAATACTATTTATAGAGCTTGTGAAAAAGTAAAAGATCAGCTAGAAAAAACAGATATTAAAAGTATTTTAAATACTTATAGATTATAAAGGGGGTATTTTGAATAAATGGATAGTATATTAAATGATATTTTGCGTCTAATTGGGGACGCTACTAACTACTTAAAAATGTTCGTGGCTGGTGCTACGGGCTTTTTTGTATTAAAAGATTGTATTATGTATTTGGTATCTTCTGAAGATCACCAAAAAGCTGCTTCACTTCGTCGTATTCGTACAACACTAATAGCTGGTGTATCTGTATTTGTGGTAGTTCAATTTGTTAATTGGCTTCTAGCATATTTCAAATAGTGATTATATGGATCAATATAAACTCGTTCGTGAGATTATAAAAACTTGTCAATATTTTAAAGTAATGGAAAAAGATATTAATTGTTTTTTTGTGGAAAAGAAGATAATAGACGGATTAGAAGATATTATCTTTGTTGAAAACTTACTTAATGTTTTATATAAAAAAATGAAACAAAACAAGTATAAAAAATCTTTAGATCGTAATAGACTAAAAAGACTTTTGATTGAACTAGAAAAAATAAGATTAAATTTAGAATTTAAGGGGGTGTAATATGATTAATCAAGTTATGTTAGTAGGAAGAATTACTGATGACTTTAAAATGAACGAAAGTAAAAATGGTAAACAGTATGCTTCAAATACTTTAGCTGTTAATAGACAATATAAAAATGAAGAAGGTATTTATGAAACTGACTTTATACCTTTTAATGTATATGGTACTATTGCAAATACTGCGTGTGAGTATTGTAGAAAAGGCGATGTTATAGGTCTTAAAGGTAGCTTAAATGTTTATGATAACAAACTAACTTTAAATACTGAAAGAATAACTTTTATCTCATCTAAAAGCAAAAAAGATGATAAAATTGAAGAAAAAGATATAAAAATGTAAACTTTTTTCAATTTAGGCGCTGTATTTTTTTTAAAAGCGCGTTATTATGTGTTTAAGAAAGGACGTGCTTATGTATGTTAAAGAAAATACTTATTACAATTTTAGTTATTGTTGGTGTTGGATATGCCAGTGCTTTTGTAAGGGGTTATAAATATCAATCTGCAAAAGCTAAAGATCCTATAATAGATACTACTATTACTAAAAAACAGGAAATACTTGATGAAGAAATTATCAATGACATTTTATCTAGTAATGATGTATCTAAAGAAGTAGATAACAATTCTACTGAAATTACTAATCAAGAAGTAAAAAAAAACAAAATAATTCAGAGTTAATAGTCAAGGAAGAAAAAGATACTTCTAATAATAACGTTTCAAATACTACTAATGAAGAAGTTAAACCTAATGAAACACCTGATATAGTTGTAGAAAATTCTAAACCTAATCAAGATAATTCTACTAATGTAATTATTGATGAGAAACCTGATAAAGATAAAGCAAATCCTAGTGACTTTTATTATTCATTTCATTTAGGTAAGATTGAATTTAATAATATGGACGATTGCTTAAATGCTTTTGGTACTTTAAACGTTAGAAATGATGATCCTAATTTATTAAATGGAACTTGTATTGATGTCGTTAATAAATATGGCGACGTTTTAGGCGAATATTTATATATTGAATGTTTGTCTGGCGATTGTAATACTTATAAAAATTTGATTAAAGATTTAATTAAAAATTAATTATTTATGCACTATTTAATTTAGTGCTTTTTTTATTATAAAAATTTAAGGGGGAATTAAGGAATATGAAGAAAAAATCTAAATTTTTCTTACTAGCACTTTCGGCGTTAGTAGGATTAATATGTGGTACTCAAAATGTATTTGCGGCTTCACTTCAAATGGATTTTACAGGTTATTACTATGAACGTAGTGATAATGGATCCAATTATTCATCTTGGCGACTTGAAAACTATTATGTTGACGGTAATGTTGCATTTTGTATAGAGCCGGGAATTCCAGAGGGTACTAATCAATACGTCCAATCTTCTTATAATGATTGGAATATATCAAATTCAGTAAAACAAAAAGTTTTACAGATAGCTTATTATGGTTATCAATATCCGGGACATCAAACACAAGAATATAGAGCTGCTACTCAAGCTTTAATTTGGGAAACTATTTTAGGGGGTAATACAAAAGTCACATATTCTACTGAAAGGTACGGTGGCGGATCTGTTTACGATGTATCAACTCAAAAATCTAATATTATGAATTTAGTAAATCATCATTACGATAGACCTAGTTTTAATGGTACAACAGTATCATCACAAGTAGGAACACCTATCACTTTAACAGATACAAATAATGTTTTAAGCAATTATGAAGTTTATGCTTCAAATGGTGCAGAAGTTAGTATTAATGGAAATCAACTAACTATCACACCTACTGAAATTGGCGATATTAAATTAACATTTGTAAGAAAACAAGTTTATTCTCGTACATATTTAATTTATATGGCTGACGGATACCAAAATATGGTTAGTGGTGGTAATATTGATCCACTTTATTTTAATGTTAATGTTAAGGGCTTAGGTCCTAAAGTTGAAATTAATAAAGTAGATTCAAAGACACTTACTACTATACCTAGCGGGGAAGCAAGTTTAAAAAATGCAAAATTTGGAATTTACGATATGGCTGACAATCTTATTCAAGTTTTAACTACTGATGAAAATGGTTATGCTATAAGTGATTACTTACCAAGTTTTGAACGTATGTATTTAAAAGAAATTTCTGCTAGTAATGGATACCAAGTTAGCGAAGAAAAGTTTTACTTTCAACCTTCAAAAAATGAAATGTTAAGTTATGTTAAAGTTTTAGAAGATGTTATAACTAGAGATTATGAAATTACTAAAGTTGTAGCTTCTGATAAAACTGGATTAATGACACCAGAAGTTAATGTTGGATTTGAAATATATAATAATAAAAATGAAGTTGTATTTAGCGGTAAAACTGATAGCGACGGAAAGATATATTTTACACTTCCATACGGACATTACAGACTTCACCAATCTACTCAAAATACTGGTTTTGAAATGATAGAAGATTGGAATTTTGAAATTAAAGATTTAGGTCCTACTATTAATAAAGTATTTAGTAATGCTGAAATAACAGCAAGACTTAAAGTTGTAAAAATTGATGATAGTGGTAATATTATTACAAAATCAGGTATTAAGTTTAAAATTAAAGATTTATCTACTGGAAAATATGTATGTCAATCTGTTTCATATCCAAAAGTAGCAACTTATTGTGAATTTGAAACATCAGATGACGGTACACTTATTACTCCATATCCTTTAAATAGTGGCGATTACGAGTTAGAAGAAATCGATCAAATTATTTATGGTTATTTATGGAATAGTGAGCCATTAAGATTTTCTATAAATGAAAATTCTAATTTAATTAAGTCTGATGAGTTTGACGCTATATTAGAAGTTAAATTTGAAAACAAAGAAGTAAAAGGTATGATTGAAATTAAGAAAACTGGCGAAAAGTTAGTTATTGGAAATGATACTTATACCTATGAAGAAATAAAATTACCTAATGTTGTATTTGAAGTTTATGATGAAAACAATAATTTAATTGGTACTATCAAAACTGATGAATCTGGTTATGGTAAATTAGAAAATTTAAAACTTAAAAAATATATATTAAAAGAAGTATCTAGTGCTTTAGATAATATGATAGATGAAAACGAGTATGAATTTGAACTTGTATATAAAGATCAATATACTCCTATCATTACTAAAACATTTACTTTAAAGAATTACTTACCTAAAGGAACTTTAGAATTTTCTAAAACTGATTTATCTACAAGTGAGCCAATACCAAACACATTAATTGAAATATATGTTGCTGATACTGACGAATTAATATTTAGCGATCGTACTGATGATAAAGGTATGATTGTTATTACTGATTTACCTACAAATATAGATTTATATATTTTAGAAAAAGAAACAGCAAATCCTAGTTATATTCTTAATGAAGAAAAGATGTATTTCTCTATAAGTGAAAACGGCGAAGTTGTTAAAGCTAATATGGAAAATGAAAAGAAAAAAGGAACTTTAGAATTTAGTAAAATAGATTTATCTACAAGTGCACCAATTCCTAACACATTAATTGAAATATATAATGCCGAAACTGATGAATTAGTATTTAGTGGTCGCACAGACGATCAAGGTATGATTGTTATTGAACTTGAATATGGAAAATACTATATTTTAGAAAAGGAAACTGCTGATCCTTCTTATAAACTTAATGAAGAAAAAATGTATTTTGAAATATTAGAAAATGGCGAAGTTATCAAAGCTACAATGACTAATGAAAAAATAGAAATGCCTAAAACTTTCAATACTGATTTATCTAGTACTATCATAATAGCAATTACTGCTTTACTTGGTATAGGATTATTAGTTTATGAAAAAAAGAAAAATAAGTAATATCTTAATTACAACATCAGGGTTGATACTTTTATCTGTATCAGCCCTTTGTTGTTTTAAACTCATATATTCACATTATAAAAGTGATAAAGAAACAGAACAAGTAATTGAAGAACTTTTTACCATTGATGAAAATGTACCTACTCCGGAAATAGTAGAAGATCCACCAGTAGAAACTTCTAAAGAAGATAATTTTGTTTTAACAGATAAATATTTAGGTTATATAGAATTATCTAATTATGGAATAAGAAGATTAATAACTACTGGAACAGATAAAGCTACATTAGATAAAGGATTAGTAGGAACTTTAAGTGTATCTGCTGGAATTGATGATGAAGTTGGTAATTTGATTATAGCCGGTCATAGTACATATAATACTTTTCAAAAATTACATTATATGAAGATTGGCGAAGAAATTAAAATTGTATCACATAAAAAAATATATATTTATAAAATTACCGAGAAACACGTTATTGAAGATACTGATATGTCTTATTTTAGAAGAATCACTAATAAAAAGTTATTAACATTAATTACTTGTAGAAATAATGGAAAGCAAAGACTTATTGTTGTTGCTGAATTAAGGGGGGTAAAATTTTGAAAAGATATAATACAAGATTTATTTTCTATACTACTAAAAGTCTTAAAAAAGAAATGAGAAAACGAGCTAAAGAATTAGATATACCTATGTCTGATTATTTAAGAACATTAATAAAACAAGATATTAAATTAAATGAAATAGCTTCTAATAATTTAGAACAAGACAAAAACTTATATGATATAGAAAACTTTAATAAAAAACTATCTGGATACTATAAGGGGTTATAATGAGTAAGATTTATGAATTAGATAATTCCCTATTCAATAAAGTTTATATGTATCCTACACATAATAAATTTATTTTTACTGATAAACATAAAAGAAATATAGTTGCTGTTGATAATACTTCTGGGGATTTTTTCACAGAAGAATTTTCAAATAGAATTAAAGGTTTAATATATTTAGTAAATGATAGTTTTTTACCTAATGATGTTGAAAAAGAATATTTAGAAAATAAGGATAAATATAGTTATGATAAATATAAAAATATAGTCTGTGATAGTATTGATTATTGTTTAGATAATAATATCTATGATAGAGATTTTTTAAAATTTGATCCTAATAAAAAATATACTTTTGATATTAATATAGGTTATGGCGATCAACGTTTTAAATCTACTATTAAAGACGCTTTAGGATTAGCTATTAATTATGAAAGTGATCTTGGTTTTAATGGTACACTTCTTATCTCGCCTTTAGGTTTTGAATGGGAAGAAAATAATAGATTTATAGAAAAATGTGTTGGTCGTGAAAATTTAAGTAGTCCGGGCGATATGTTTGGTTGGTTTTTACCATATAGAAATCCACAATCAAAGCAAATTGAATGGATTAAAGAAAACACTAAAGATATGAAATTATAAAGGGGGGTTATAATTTGAATATAGAATTAGACAAAGAATTAATTAATCGTTGTAATAATCAAAGTATGTATAATCGTGGTAGTCATATTCAAGATGACGCCAACTTGGAATATAAACAATTTTTAGAAAAGTATAAAGATCAAAAATTAAATAGTTCTCAATTAGAAATATTAAGTAAAAGAAAAGAACAATTTAAAGGTTTACTTACTGATGTTTATAACGAGTATTTAAGAATTAATGCGGGATTTGTACCTATTACGGTAGCTGGTCCAGCAAATTATCCAGTTGATAAGATGAATAAAATATCTAATAAAATGGATAAAACTATCAATGAAATTGATGATAAGATTAAAAAGTTTTATAAAAATACTGATGATATGCTAAAAAATGCTTACTCTAAAGATGAAATAATATCTAAATATAGAAATGGATATAATGAGCCAATTAGTTCAGATGATCCACTTGCTAAAGAAAAATTGGAAGCTAAATTAGAATATCTAAAAGAAAAACATAATTCATATAAAGACTTTAATAAGAAAGCTAGACAAAGTGGTACAGATCAATTACCGTCTTATGTTTTAGCTAACTCTAATCAAAATATCAAGTCTGTTGAAGATAGACTTAAAACATTAGAAAAAACTAATAATTTAGAAAGTGGTGGTTATTATTTTGATCGTGGCGAAGTTAGGTTTGATAAAACTGATATGAGAGCAAAAATATTTTTTGATGAAAAACCTGATGAAAAAACTAGAGATGAATTAAAATCACACGGTTATAGGTGGTCGCCTAAAAATATGGCTTGGCAAAGAAAACTTACACCAGACGCTATATATATGACAAAACATTTATTTAAGGATATTGGAAGTTTAGAAATCAAATTAGTTAATGATTATACTAAAACAATGTAGGTGCTAATATGGTACAAGTATTAGCGGTACAATTAGAGTCTGCTAGTTGGATTAAGGACGCAATCCGTTCTGTCTTTTGGTTTTTAGCTAAAGGTGCTTTAACATTATTAGATGGAATATTTTTAATTATAGATGATATATGGAAATTTAAGTTTTTTGATAATCCTTATGTAAATAAAATTTACTCGTCCGCGATTATAGTTGCGTGTACGTGGTTGATACTTAAAGTTATACTGGAATTAATAATGAGATACTTTGTAGATCAAGAAGATAATTCATCACCTACTAAAGTATTTAAAGGTGTTATATTCGCTATTGTAATGATGTTTTTAATACCACCATTATTTAATTGGGGATATGATTTATCTTCAAGAATGACACAATATGTTGTTTCTGTATCTTCTAATAATACCGGTAGTGCTGTATCAATAGAATCAAGTATGTCGTCTATGATTTTAACTGCTTTCGCTGATGATGATAAAATGGAAGAAAAGGATAAAAAGTATTTCATAGAACATTGGTGGACGGTTGATTATAATGATGTTGTTGATGACGGATTATTTAATAGTGGTAAATATAAGTATAGTTTTAGTACATTTACCATATTTTTAGTTGGATTAGTAGTTTCTGTTCTGTTATTCTTTATTGGTATTCAAGTAGCAAAAAGGATTATAGAATTAGCACTCTACAAAGCCATAGCACCTTTCGTCTGTACGTCGTTAGTTTCTAACAAATCACATTCGTTTGAAGTGTGGTGTAAGGGTGTTATGGGTACTTTTCTCGTCACGACAGTTCAATACCTTTGTATAGGTATTTTATTTAATGTTTACGGACAGGTTGCTAGTGGAACAAGTTATGTAATGTCATCTATATTGATTGTTATAGGTGCTTTATTATTTATTATTTCATCACCGCAATTAGTTTCTGCTTTACTTAATGCAAATACTGGAGCTACAGCAAATATGAGTGAATTACATTCTTTAACTGCTCTAGGTACAAGTATGATAGCTATGTCTAGGTATGGTAAAACAGTAGATAATTCTTCTAACTCTAATAGTAGTAATGATAATTCTACTTCTAATGGTGGTGGCGATAGTTCTGCTGGTGGTGTTGATCCAACTATGAATTCTAATAATTCATCTTCTAATTTAGATAGTTCTAATACTTCTAATAGTGAAGATAGCAACTCTAACTTAAATAATAATGATAACGAAAATTCTAGTGTTGATACTTCTTCTAGTGATAGTGGTAGCGATATTAGTCCTAATGATATACCAACAGATGATCTATCAAGTGGTATGGATAATATTAATATGGATACAGCTACTTCCTTATCAGATAGAATAGATGTTTATAAAGATATGACAGATAGTTCTTATTCTTTAAATACATCATCAACACCAGTTTATAAAACTAATATTGATTGGGGGAAAATAAATGTATCTAATACCGAAGAACATAAAAGTTAAACGTGAGATATTTCGCGGCTATGGTGTTAAGGAAGTTATATTATTAGGTCTTTCTATTTTAATTGGTTTTGTTCTTTCTAAATTTTTTGGTAAAGGATTAGTGAAAGTATTTTTATTTTCATTTCTTCCTATACTAATGTTTTTACTTACTTTACCTATGCCTACTGGTAATGGTAATATTCTAGGTATTTTGATTAAAATGTTTAAATTTATGTCAAGTCAAAAAAAATATAAAAAATATAGTTAGGGGGTATATAAATGAATAAGAAAACTGATGAAGCTTATATAGCACTTCTAAAAGCAAAACAAAATATAGCTGAATATACAAAACAAAAAGTTAAAAATCCAGATTGGATGCCTTTCTATAATGGTATTGTTGAAAGAATTGATGATATTATTGTAGATTATGCAATTACTACCAAAATGTCTGGCGAAGAAATATTAGATTGCTTATATGAAGTCGGAGCTGATGATAGAAAAAGTATTTTCTATGATACTTATATTATGTTAAAAGAAGAAAACAAAAATTTTTAAGGGGGTTATAATTTGAAGAATAAAAAGAAAAAAGAAAAAACTAAAAAGATAGATAAATCAATATTACAATGGCTTCCTTTTAAAGAAGTCTGGAATGATTTATTATTTTTAGATAATAATAAAGTTGTAGGAATTATAAAAGTTAATAGTATCAACCTACAACTTTTTTCTAATGAAGAACAGACATCTAAAATATTTCAATTTAGAAAAGTATTGTTAAGTTTAGAATATCCATTTAAAATACTAGCTTTAGATAAACCTGTTAGCTTATCGGATCATATAGAAAATTTAATATATCTTTCTAACTCTACTAATGATGAAGAAAAGAAAAAACTTTTAGATGAAGATATTAAATACGCTGATACTATTATGAATAATAATTTAGTCAATAATCGTGAATTTTATTTACTTATTGATGAAGATAAAGATAATGTTAAATTATTGAAGTCAAAGATTAATGATATTGTATCTCAATTATCTAATATTGGGCTTGCTTCAGAACAAGCTAAAACTGATGATATTAAAGAACTATTATTTACATATCTTAATCCTACTTCATCACTTGAAGTCTTTAAACAAGATTCAAGTTTAAAATCATTAAAAGAAAAAATTGCACCTATTGCTATGAAATTTAATGATAAGGATATATTACTAGGCGAATGTTATGCTACTTCAATAATCGTTGATAGCTTCCCCTCTTATGCTAGGGGTAGTTGGCTTGGTATGTTATCAAATATTAAAAATACTCGTATGATGATTTCTGTTAATCCTATGGATAATGTGGAAGTTAATAAAACTCTTAAAAAAGGTATGACAGAAACTAGAAGTAAATATATAAATACGAGAGATAGAAACGATCAAATAGTACTCAAAAATCAGTTAGAAGATTACGAGAAACTTACTAATAAAATGGATCGTGAAAATGAGAAAATGCTACAGATGTCTGTAGTATTTTTTACTTATGCTGATACACAAGAAGAACTACAAAAAAGAATAAAAGAAATTAAGTCTGCTTTAAGTAGTTTAAATCTTCGTGGATCACAATTAATATTCGAGCAAGAACAAGGATTAAAAACTTGTTTACCAACGTTAGAAATGCCATTACAAGATAATTTTGGCCTACCTATGCCTACAACTACGGTAGCGGCTTCCTTCCCTTTTGTATTTGAATCAATACAAGATGACGGAAATTCTATCATACTTGGAGACGATATAAACGGTGGCCTTACATTATTTGATTTGTGGAAAAGAACTAATAAAAGGACTAACTCTAATATGTGTATAATTGGAAAGTCAGGAAGTGGTAAATCCACTCTTATTAAGAAATTAATACGTGGTAATTATGCTCGTGGTGGTGGTAATAAAAAGATCCGACTATTATGTATCGATCCAGAACGAGAATATAAAGATCTATGTCAAAAACTTAATGGAAATTGGATTGATTGCGGTAGTGGATCTGGATATATTATTAATCCATTAGAAATTAAAAACTCTGCAAATGATGAAGATAACAATGTAGCTGTTGTAAAACATCTTCAAACATTTAGAACGTTTATTAAATATTATTTTAAAGATTTAACAGAACTAGAACTTACTAAAATTGAAGAAATACTACTACGAACTTATAAAAAGAAAAATATTGATTTGGATACTGATGTTAGTAAATTAACTTCAAAAGATTATCCAATCATAAGTGATTTTCATAATGAAATTGTTAAAGAATTAGATAAAGTTAAAAATGATAAACGTGTTAATGATGATAATGTTAAGTCATTAGAAAAAATAGAAGCTATCGTACGTCGTATGGCTACTGGTGTTGATAGTAAATTATGGAATGACTACTCTAATATAAATTTGAATTCAGATTTTATAGTCTTTGATATTCATACTTTATTAGATAGCGACGACACCATATTAAGAACTCAATTCTTTAATATATTATCTTTATGTTGGCACATTATTAGTCAAGACAGAGACGAACAAGTAATACTTATGGTTGATGAAGCACACTTACTTATTGATCCAGAAAATAAAGACGGATTAGAGTTTTTAAAACGTACTTCAAAAAGAATTCGTAAGTATAATGGTAGCTTAGTTGTATGTACTCAAAATATGATTGACTTTACTTCACCAGAAGTTGTTAGGTACGGTCAAGTTATAGTAGATAATTCAGATTATCAAATAGTTATGGCTCAAGGTAGCGAAGAAATTATATCACTTCAAAAGGTATTAAGATTAAGTGAAAATGAAAGAAGATTTTTACAAACTGCTGGTAAAGGTCAAGCTTTATTTGTTATATCACACGACAAAAGAATACCTATCTTCGTCCATTTAAGGCCAGAAGAAAAAGAATTATTTGGTAAAGGTGGCGGACGCTAATTAAAGATATTGTTAGTACCATTATGAAAGGAAAAATGATTATTGCTCTACTTCCAGTTGCTTTAATTGTGTTTGTAGTTTTAATTATTTTAGCAATTATAGCGGCTTGTTTTGGAAATGAAGAAATGATTATTAGAAGTAGTTTTACTCTACCATTTAATACAACAGATTATGTAATTACTTCACCATTTGGAACTCGTGAAGATCCTATTTCATCAGAAATAAAAACTCATAATGGCGTTGATGTTGTCCCGCACGGAACGACAGATATTTTGGCTGTTGGCGACGGTGTTGTAGTATCCAGTGATATTGATAGTCAAGGTGCTGAATATGTAATTATAGAACATAATTTTGGTGGAACTAAATATAGAACTGGTTATTGGCATTTAAAAGAAAATTCAAGATGTGTTAAAGTTGGCGATAATGTTAAGCAAGGACAACAAATTGGAATTATGGGAAGTACCGGATATTCTACCGGCCCACATCTCCACCTTTTTTTACAAGAATATGATTCAAGTAAAAAATCATTTGAATATAAAGATCCAATTAATATTATCAAAAATAAAATACTTCCTGAAAGTGTTAATCTATATAACTATGACACCAATAGTTATCAACAATCTAATCCGTTTGAAGATAGATTTAAACCTATTGATCCAAATAATAGATATGAATTACCTACATTGACACCATAATTTATGGCCGAACTTACGGCCATTTATTTTATAAAAATCATCTCAAAAAGTGGCGAGAATTTTAAAAAATAAGGTTTTAAAAATGTGTACGATTGTTATACACCCCTTATAAATAAAGGGTTGCTAGGTAAACGATTGTATAACAAAAAATAAAAATGTAAACACTTGTGTTTTTTAGAAACCCTTATGAAATAAGGGATAACTCGCCACTGGCGAGTTGATTGTAAACAGGATTTATCCTGCTTTAAATATGTCGTTAATTTGATTGTGAATTTGATATTTTTATGGCCGAAGGAATGGCCGAAGTTATGGCCGTAATATATGGCCGTTGGAAAGGAATTTATGAAAACATTTTTAATTATATTTTTTATTAATTTATTATTGTTTATTTTAGTGTTTATATATTGTGCTTGTAAGGTTGCTAGTATTGCTGATCGTGATATGGAAGAAATAAAAAAGGAAGATAAATCATAAAAAAGCTATCTTGGTATTGGAAATTATTTTGGGGTACTAGATACTTTATATATGATAATAACAAAAATAAAATTAAAGAAATTTTAATCTATCATAAAAGAATTTATTTGTTAGATTAATTAAAAAATTTAAAGGGGGTTATATAAATGAGTGATAAAAAAATTGTATATTTGAAAGTGCAAGTTGATAGTAAAACAGAACTTGCTTTTAGAAAGATTTTAGAAAGTAAAGGACTTACTATTCAAGGTGTTTTAGAAACTGCAATTAAAGAATTTATCTTTGAAAACTTGGATCGTATTATGGTTGATAATGGAAGAAAATAAAAATTCTAATATTATAGCTTTTAGAGTTGATCCATATAAAAAAGAATTATTACAAGAACAAGCTAAAAAAAATAATATGAAAGTTAGTGAATATTGTAAGAATGTATTGTTAGATGTTTTAGATCAATCAATGATTTTAGATAGTCAAAAAAAGTTAGTTGAATTAATAACAGAAACAGTACAAAATGCTAATGAAAAACAATTTTATAAAATACTAACAATGATAAATAAAAATAATATTGGTATTGAAACGATTATATTACAAAATGATATGACTTATAAATATTTTGATATACCACAGACTAGAGCTGAACTTAATACACATCTTGTTAATCACCCTATTACAGAAGTAGCAAGGGAACAAGTTTTAAAAAATATTCGTGAATTAAGAAATAAAAAGGACAACATAGATGAGTAATATTATTACACGTGTTAGATATAAAAAAGATGTGAATTTTCAAAAGCTAGTTGGTGGCTGGTGTAAGTATGTATCTAAAGACGGATCGGACGGAAAAAGTTTAAAAGATATGTCTTCTTATGATGAAATGATTAATAAAGAATTTGATTTATTTGATGATACAGAAGATATAGATACACACTTTATTTGGGACAAAAACGGCGATATTGATAAGAAAGATATTCTTAAAAATTTACCTAATGATACGGCCGGTAGAATGTGGACTTTGGTTATATCCTTCCCTCCTGACTTTGCTTTAGAATCTGGTCTTAAAACTAAACAAGATTATTATATGATGACTAAAGCTATTATGCCTAAATTTATATTAGATAATGATATGGATTTAACTAATACATATTGGTATTCATCGCTTCATAGAGATACTGATAATCCACATCTTCATATATGTATTTTTGAAAAAGAACAAAGACGAAAAAAAGATACTTTAGAGAAAACATCTATGAAATATTTAAAAAGTAATATAGCTTCTTATTTAATAGATAATACTTCATTCTATAAGGATCAAGATTATTTGTTTTTAGGTTTAGATTATAAAGTTAGAAAAAGTAATTTTACAAAAGTTGAAAAAGATTTATTCTTTACTGATAAATATAGAAAAAGTCTTAATAAAGATTTACTTAAGCTTTATGATAAATTACCGAAAAAAGGACGACTACAATATAATTCTAAAAATTTAGATTATTGCAGAGCTGATATTGATAAGATTATAGAAAAGATTTTATATCACGATACTATAAAATATGAATTTGAAAAGTATTATCATCACTTGGAAGAAATAGAACGAGAACAAAAAAAGATGTATGGTAATTCTAAAGATAATAAATATATAGAAAATAAAATGAAACGTCTTTATTCAAGAATTGGTAATGATATATTACATAATTTCAAAGTTTATAATTCTAAAACATTTTTAGAATATCAAAAAGAATTTTTAAAAGTTAATATAATGAATATGGATTTTAAAAGTAGAAATATTAAAAAGAAAGCTACTATTATTAAGCACGCTACTGAATTATATAAACTTGGCCGTCTTGCTGATTTATCTGATTTAGAGATTAAAAGATTAATTAGTAAATGGGCTAAAAATTCTAATATTAAGTATGATATTGATTTATTATTTGAAAGTGCTAAAACATCTAAAGATGATCTCAATGCTACTGACTTCTATAAAGCTTTATCACATTTAGGTTATTCAAAAGATAGATACGATAATTATAAGAACAAATCATTTTATAAAAACATAAGATTTAAACAATTTATTAAGAAAGCTAATTATTTCTTAATGAAAGAAAATGAAAAAGAAGAAAAATACTTGTTAGAAATTATAGAAAAAGAATTACAAGGAAAAGATATTTAAGGGGGTTATTGTTATAAAGAAATATATTAACTATTTTATAGTAGTTATTGTTTCTCTATTAGCAATTATCTTTTTTCTTCCTAACTTTATTAATACAATTCAAAATAATTTTAATATGGATTTTACCTTTGATTTAATTAAATTAATTAAGATTATTATAAATGATAAAAATATGATTATAGGAATTCTACTTATGGAATTCTTTTTTATTTTACTTTTATTATATTATAAGTACAATTTTAAAATTAGAAATTCAAATTCTGTTAATGGTATTCCTAAAAGAGTTGATAGTAATGAGTTTGGTAGTAGCAAGTTTGCTTCTATGAAAGAAATTAAAGATCACTTTACCACTTGGAAGATCGGTAAAGATAATAAATCAGGTGGTATGGTTGTTGCAATAGAAAATAATAAATACTATGTAGATACTAGCTCAAATCATTCATTGATAATTGGAAATACTGGATCCGGAAAAACAGCAAGTGTAATATTCCCATTAATATTTAATCTTGCTGACTCTGGGGAATCAATGATTATTAATGATGTTAAAGGCGAATTATATAAAACTACTTATGATTATTTAAAAAAGAAAAAATATGATATTAAAGTTATTAATTTAAGGGATACTTCAAATAGTGATTTTTGGAATCCCCTTACTTTAGCATATCAATATCATCAAGAAAAGAACTTTGAAAAAGAAATTGAAACTATTAATGATTTATCAAATGCTATTTGTGAAGAAGTTAATAGTCGTGATAAGTATTGGCAAGAATCGTCATCATCTGTATTAAGTGCTTTGTGTCTTGCTTTAATTGAAGATTGTAAAACCGAAAATCAAGTACATTTTCATTCTATATATAATTTACTTGTAGAACACGGCGGTAAAAAGTATGGCGATCAGAATTCATTAGACAAATATTTTGATGATCGTCCTTTTGGTAGTACTGCTAAAAACTTATATTCTGCTGGTAATTTTGCACGTGGCGAAACTAGAGCTACTATATTTTCAATTCTTGCTTCAAAATTAAGAGTTTTTGGGGATACTGGTGTTAGTTATATTACAAGTAGAACTTCATTTAATATAAAGGATATTGGTAAGAAAAAAACTGCTATTTTCTTAATTGTTCCAGATGAAAAAATATCTCGTCATTTTGTTGGTACATTATTTTTTAATCAAATGTATCAAACATTAGTTGAAGAAGCACAGAAAACACCAACAGGAACTTTACCTATTAGAGTTAATTTTATATTAGAAGAATTATGTAATACTATTCATATACCAGAGTTTTCTAAAAAACTAACAGTAGCAAGATCAAGACAGATACGTATATATAGTGTAATTCAAGATTTCGGGCAACTTCAAGAAAGTTATAAAGAACAAGCTGCAACCATTAAAGCTAATATGAATTTGGTGTACTTGCTGACGAATGAGTATCAAACTGCTCGTGAGATTTCAAATCGTATCGGCAAATATACTATAATTACAACTAGGACATCATCATCTAATAGATATGGTAAAGCTGATTTTCACTTGTCTGCTGATAGTTCTTTAACTGGTAGAGATTTACTTACTCCAGATGAACTTATGAATTTTAAGTTTGGCGAAGCATTATTTTTAATAGCTCGTATGGATCCAGTTAAGAGTAATTTAAAACAAATTAAAGATTATCCAATTAAATATAAAATTGTTAATGATATTAAAGTTAAACATAAAGATTTTTATAAACTTGAAATATTTGATTTAGATACTTTTAGAATAGAAAAGGAATTATTTAAAGAAGATCAGGATACACCTAAAGCAACACCTACTAAAAAAGCAAATCCGACTAGAAAGAAAAAAGATAATGGCGGTTAATAATCCAACCGTAAATCTATTTAATTTTAACTATCCTGTCATAAAACTCAATAAAGAAAATGTTAAAGTCGGAACTTTCTTTAGTGGTATTGGTAGTCCAGAAATGGCTTTTAAAAGATTAAAAGATAATGGTGTTATAAATAATTATGAATCCGTATTTTTTTGTGAAATAGATAAATATGCTGTTAAAAGTTATTGTGCTATTCACGGCGAGCCACCTAATAAAAATCTTGGGGATATAACTAAAATAAATGGTGCTGATTTACCTTATTGTGATATTTGGATTGGTGGCTTTCCTTGTCAAGATATTTCTATGGCTGGTATTCGTCGTGGGTTTGATTTTAATAGTAATACTAGATCATCTTTAGGTTGGAAGATGATACAATTTTTAAGAGAAATAAAAGATCCACCGAAAGTTGTTATATTTGAAAATGTGGCTGCTATTACCAACTCTAAAATGAGAAGAACACTAAATCTTTTTAAACAAGATTTAGAAAGTTTAGGATATTCTTTATACGATCACGTATTAACTGCTTTAGATTATGGTACACCACAAAATAGAGAACGATATTTTTTAGTAGCTATTAAGGGTAAATATTTATATCATTTTCCAGATAAAATTAAACTTAAATTAAGACTTAAAGATTTATTAGAAAAAGATATTGATCCTAATTTAGTTTTATCAGAGAAAGTATATTTTGATTTACAAAGATTTGTTGAAAATAAAAATTATACTAAAAATAGTAAATTGGTATGTAAGAATTTAAAAGACAAAAGAAGAAAATATATAATTAATTTATATAGATTTATAGACGGTAAAAATCATTGTGGACGTGATACATCATCTAAATATAATCAAACTGCTCGTTTATGGTCTATGAATGGATATTGTCCTACTCTAACCGCTAACTCTACAGAAGATACAAGTAAAATGATTATCTATAAAGATAATTGTTTTTTTGTCAAAAGAATTAGTCCTTTAGAAAGTTGGCGTTTTATGGGATTTAGTGATGAAGATTTTTATAAAGCTAAAAGTGTTGGTACTTCTAATAGACAATTATTTAAACAAGCTGGTAATAGTATAGCTACTAATGTCATTTATCATATTCTTAAAAATTTATTCTAGTTTTGTCATTTTTTGTCATAATTAGTCTTGCAAGACTAATTGATTTATGATATATTTATATTGTCAATCAAGGTAGTACGCCTTTTAAACCATAACCTTTTCGGCGAGATTGACTATTGAACCATTTTATTTTACTGGCACCTCTCCTTTCCAATGGGTTGTCATAAGATAAAATTAGTTGTAATCGAGCTGCAAGTATTGGGCTCATTTTTTTTGTTAATTTATAGATTATAGTAAACTTTTCTTCAACAGTTGTGGTATAATCATTGTATAAATAATTAAGAAAAAAATTAATTAATAAAATAGTCGTGTGTGATTGACTTTAAGTTGCTTTTAATGTATTATAAATAGCAACCTAAAAGCAAGAATTATATTTTAGTTTTCAAGGAGCTGTATTATATGAAAACAAATATCTACAATGAATTAAAGGGGAAAATATCAGAACTTAATAAGATAAAAGATGAAATTAATTTAATTGAATGGAACAAAGATGACGGGCCTAAATTTACTTCTGTTGAAGAAATGAAAGAATTTGAAAACAAAGTAATTAATGGCGAACTAGACTATATTTTTAATGAAGAAATAACTAATACAAAAGGCGAAATGCTTAAAACTGAAGAAATAAATAAAGATGATTACTTTTTCTATATTTATACTTATAAAAGAAATGATGAATTCATCACTTATTTAACTATTAAAGATTTAAAAAGTAATGAAATATTACAAAATGTTTGTGGTAATATATCAAATGATAAAGATGATGAACTATCTTACAATGAAAGTTTAACTAATGATATTAAGAACAATACATTAGATTATATATTTAATAAAATAATTACTGATATTGATAAAAATATTAGTGAATTAAAAAAGAAATATGAAGAATTGACTAACGCGAGTTAGTCTTTTTTTTATATCTATTTAAGGGGGTTGAAATTATAGATATAATTAATAATTTGAAAAGTATAAGTAATTATACTAAAAATAATGATTTTGATAAGATTAAAAATCTTACTTATGATATGGAAAAAGAAATAATGGATAATTACAAAAGTGATATGGATTTTAAAAGATTATTAGATAATATCACTTTATATAGTGATTATTCTTTTTTTAACTCTTTATTAATAGATTATCAATATCCAGATTTTTTAGATTTAGGTACTAAACAAAAATATCTTAAAAATGGTTTTGATGTTGTTGATCCTGATAAAGTTATAAGGATACTATCACCTAACAATGATGTATATGTAAGAATTAATAAAGATGATAAAGAAGAAATAAAGCTAATTAATGATTTATCAAAAGAAGAACTAAAAAGATTTAACAATCCAAAAGACAAAAGTATTATATTCGATCATAAAGATTTTAAGGGTTTAGATATATTGGAATTATTTGATTGTAAAGATACTACTATGACTTTAAGTGATTATAAAGATATGAACTTACCTGCACTATTTGAATCAAGTTATGATGACATATATAATTCTTTTGTAAAAGCTATTTATGCTTCTGGATATAAAGTTAAATATGTTGATAATTTAGATAGTAAGTTTTCTTTTGATAAGGAAAATAATACTATTAATATTAAAAACGGATTAAATAGTCAGATTAAAATATTATCACTTTTAGAAGTATATTCTACTGATATTACAAATAATAGTTTTGATAAAGAATTGATTAAACACGTTATAAGTAAAGGAATAGGAATTGATGATGACTTTGACGAACGTTTTAGTCTTTTAGATTGGTACAAGAAAACAGATATTAAAAGTGTTGATACCACTTTGAAACTCGTAGTTTCTAAAGGTAGAACTTTTATAAATAAGTTTAATAAGTTTTATGATTTAGAGCCAAAAATATATCCAAATAAAGATAAAGATTTATACGAAGAATATAATTTTAAAATTTAATCAATTTAGGCGCTGTATTTTTTTCAAAAGCGCGATAATATTGTTTTAGGGTGATGAACTTATGAGTGCAATAGACGAACTATACTTACGTGAAAAACATAATGGATTAATGTTTTATGATACTTTAAAATTAACTTTTTTATTTCATCTTGAGTATTTATATTCTCATAAAAATAAGTCTTTAAAAAGGATTGATGATTTATTTAATGAATTGAAATTAAGAAAAAATTATAAAGATGATGAACTTATTATTATGACAGAAAATGCTAGAAATGTTTTAAAAGCTAAATATAACATTGAAGTTATTAAACTAAATCCAATTTGTTATAAACAAAGAAAGGATCTGAAAAATGAAAACCATTAATGAATTATCTAAACTATATTATGATATTGCTTTGGAATGTAAGGAAAAATATTACATACCTAATACTGATATTACAAGAGCTAAAAAATTAAGAAAGTATCAAATTCTGTATAGAAATAGTTTTATAATAACAAGTGTTATCTTGGAAGATGAAGATACTTCTATAGCTAATTTAAAAGAAATGTTAAGTAATGGTGTTGATGTAATAAAACTAATGAATATGATTGATAGATGTCTTGAAGTTATTGACGTATTTAGATACATTATGCCTATTTATATTTTGTTCGATCACGTTATTCCTGCTGATGATGTGTGTAATTTAATAGTTAAAAAATATGGTAAAGATTATAAAATTCATTGGAATAATTTTAAAAAACTAATGAATTTAAAAGGTTTGTTATATAAACATATTGATACAGTTTAAAATATTATAATCCATTTAAAACAGTAAGTATGTACTAATAGTTTTGAGTTATGGCTCAGAACTATTAGTCTTTTTTTGTTGTGAATAAATATATTTTTTTATTCATAGTCTTAATTAGAATAATAAAGGGGGTTTTTAAATGGAAAATGAAGTAAATTATATTATAGAAAATAAAATTATAACTAATGTTGAAAATGAAGAAGATTTTATAGAACTATTTAATAAAAAACTAGCTACAATAATTTTAAACCTTGAAAATGAATTAAGAGGCTGTAATTCCCATTAAAGCGCGTTATAATTTGATTGTAGTATTACGTGCTTTCAATATATGAAAGGAAAATGAATATGTTGGAAGATCAAGGAAAGGTGGTAAGTAGTAGTTTTAGTAATACTGAAATTTTAAATGATTATAATATTGATAATGTGTCTAGTGATGATTACCTAGAAACAATAGAATTTAAAACAATTAAAAGATTATTAAGTGAAGATAATTTAGAATATATGACAGAATATTTAAGAACATTATTAAAAGTATCTAAACCTAATAATCCTAGTTGCTTTAGAAAAAATGGTCTTATAGGATCATATCATACACCGGGAAAACGTGGTATTATCTATGTCAGATTATCACAAGAAGATTTAGACAGAGAAAAAGGAAATGTTAGTAAAAGTATCTTGAATCAGTTATTAATGTTATTAACATATTGTAATGACAAAGAAATTGAAGTTATAGGTATTTTCTACGAAGAAGATATAAGCGGTAGCGACGGATCACGTGAAGAATGGAATAAAACTTTACTATTCTGTGAACTTGGTAATACTGACGTTTATGTTTGTAAGACACAAGCTAGATTTGCTAGAAGTATTGAATTTGTAGAAAAATATTTACATAAGAAATTTATAGAATGGAATATTAGATTTTTAAGTATCGTTGATAATATTGATACTTACAACAAAGGTAATAAAAAGTCTAGTCAAATAACTGCTATGGTAGATGAATGGAAAATTGAAGAACAATCTATCAATACTAAAAAAACATTAAGAGCTAAAAATGACGCGGGACAATGGACGGGCTCATTTGCTCCTTATGGTTATATAGAAGATCCTGACGATATGTACCATTTAGTAATTGATGAAGAAGCTGCGAAAGTTGTAAGAGAAATATATTCTATGTATTCAAATGGAATGGGATATTACAAAATTTGTCAATCTCTTAATGACAGAAAAATACCTACACCTAGTAGGCATAAAAAATTACAGGGATTAAAATTTGTATGTCCTCAATATCCTAATGGTGCTGAATACTGGAATATTGATACTATTAGAAAAATACTACTTGATGAAACTTATGACGGTATATTAATTCAACATAGAACAGAGAGAATTGCATATAACATTAAAGGATTTAAAAAAATTCCAAAAAACGAGCAATCTATAATTGCTTGTGCTCACGACAGAATACTTGATCCAGAAGTATCAAAAGTGGTACGTAAGAAATTTGCTGATCGTAAAGCTAAAATTGATTTAAGTAATGCAAGAAAAGACAGTAAAGAACTAATTAAAGCAATACAAAACAATTTAAAAGATTATGATACTCCAGAAGATAAATTACTAATATTAAACGGTGCTATTAATAATTTAGAAAATAGTATAACAGGATCTGATTTAAAAGATATTTCATTAAAATACGATACATTAAGAGAAAAGACATTGTCGCTTAATAGTGAGTTATACTCTAAAATTATGGAACAAGTAGATGTTCTTACTACTAATACAAGTAGAGCTCGTCCGGGTAAAAATGGCGAAGTACATTTATTTAGTAAGAAAGTATATTGTTCTGTATGTGGTAAATCATTTCAAAGAAATTTATGTAAGTCTGGTCCAAGAAAAAATTACTATATGAAACCTTATTTACATTGTAGAAATCATAGACACGCTGGCGGATTAACTTGTGATAATACCAGTTATATTAGATATGAAGTATTAGAAGAACTTGTTTTAAATGAAATTAATAAAATGATAGATAAATATGCTAGACAAAAAGAATTAGAAAAAAACTACTACTCTAAAAAAGCTCAAAGAGATTTTGAAAAAGATTTAATTGTACTACAAAAAGAAAAAGAAGATATTAATAAAAAGATCAGTAAGATTAATGATCGCTTTGCTATGTTATATGATGACAAAGCCGAAGGCATTATATCTGCTACCGAATTTGTAATGTTAAAAAATAAATATCAATATGATATTAACAATTTCAATTCAAGAATTGAAGAAATTAACAAAGAAATTAACGAATTAAGAGAAAAAGAGAATGTAGCTGAAAACGAAAGAAGTATATTAGAAAAATATACACAACAAGGGGTTAAACATATTGAAAAGTTAGATAGATTTACTCTCGATCAGTTAATTTCTAAAATTATGATAGGAAAAAAAGACGAAAATAATAATCGCCCTATCAAGATATTTTGGAATTTTACAATTTAATTAATGTACCGTGCATAAGATTATCTGCCATGACCCGAGTCTAAAATTATTACCTTACCTAACAAATTCATACTATTTACACTAGCAGTTACTTTAGGAAGAGTTATTGTTATAAGAAAAAAGCATATTAATATTAATAGTTTATATTTATTCATATTACACCTATTAATATATATGCTTTTTATTATTCAAAATAACTATCTCCAATAAATTCTCTTAGTATTGATGTTTTTGGTACTGATTCACTTGGAATTGGTAAAACGAATTTTAATAGTTCTATTAATCTTTGAGCAGTTTGATATTCTGGATCATCTTCTTTTATGGAAAATAATAATGGCTCTGCATATGTTTTTAGGACTGATAGTTCATAGGCTAGACTGGTATTAAATAAAGCATCTGCATTATCTTGATATGGAAAGACATGTTTCTCTTCCCCACTTCTAACTTTCATCCAAGTACCAAGTGTTACTGATGGAGAATATCCTCTTGTTCTATTATCTCTTACCATTCTTCTTAATAGTCTTAAATCAGTCATACTTATTCTATTATCATTATCTATATTTAGGTAAGTTAATGGACTTACATATATTTTAAATTTCTTTTTCTTTGGAATATTGGTTAATAATTCTTCATTTAAGGCGTGTAATCCTTCAATTATTAAGATGTCGTTTTCTTTTAGCTGAACTGTTCTTTTATACTCTTTTTTGCCATCAATGAAATTAAATGTTGGAACTACAACTTTTGTACCTTTTAGTAATTTACTTATTTGGCTATCAAATAGTTTTATATCTACCGCTGTTATTGATTCGAAGTCTGGTTTTCCATCTTCTCCTAGTGGGGTTTCCGCTCTTTCATGAAAGTAATCATCTAATGATAAATGAGTCGGGTTTAGTCCTAGGCTCTTTAAATATAATGATAATTTCATAGCACTAGTAGTTTTTCCTGAACTTGATGGTCCTGATAATAATATTATTTTATAGTCTTCTTTGTTTAGAACTATCTGCTCTGCTATACTAAGTAATTTATAGTCTTGCATTATTTCTGATAGCTGAATGATATCTGCTGGTTTATTACTGGTTATATAGTCATTTAACTCTCCAATATTATTTATATTTAAATTGTTACCCCATGCTGAGTATTCTTCAAGAGTATTGAAATAATTAGTATGATGGGTATATCTTTTTACTTTTTTATTATCATATATTGATGGAAAACGTACTACTATTCCTTTATCTTTTATTAATGATAAATCAAAGTATTTTAGTACTCCTGTTGATGATGGAAGATCTCCTACTATATAATTATAGTTTTCATCTAATTTATATAATGATACATATTTTGATGTATCATAAAATAATGTTTTAGCTTTATCTTCTCTTTTGATACTTTTAAAATATTCTACTGCTTCGTACTTCGTTGTATCCATTTTGGTAAATGGGATGTTTTTAGAGACTATTTCTTTCATTTGTTTTTTTATTTCTAACACATCTTTATCTTCTACTTTTTTATCTATCTTGCAGAATATTCCTTTATCAATAGAATGTTTTACTATTACTTTAGTATCTTTTCCTAGGACATTATTAGTAACATAGATAAATAAATATAATAGTCCTCTTTCATAGATTCTATTTCCTTCAAGAGTATTTATGTCATATATTTGCAATGTACCATTCTTTTTAAGTTCTGTTTCTAAATCCACTTTTTTATTGTTATACTTTATTAATATGGCATCTTCTCTTTCTTCTTTAGACATTTTATTTAATATTTCTTTTACTTTTATACCCTTTACATATTCTTCTTTTTTTCCATTATTTAATGTTATTATTATTGTTTGCATGTACTTCCTCCTTCTACTTTATAATTTAATTATACCATATAAGTGCATTTTTTGTCATACTTTTTTAGGTATATTAAACTACATTATATATTATACTATTTGTAGGTGATAAATATGAACTTAGTTCCAACTATTATTGAGAAGAATGAAACGGGAGAAAGAGCTTATGATATCTATTCTAGATTACTTAAAGATAGAATTATTATATTAAATGGAGAAATTACAGATAATAGTTCTAATATAGTGGTAGCACAGCTGCTATATCTGGATAGTTTAAATAATGATGATATTAGTCTATATATTAATTCTCCTGGTGGTTCTATTACAGCAGGGATGGCTATATTTGATACGATGAATTTTATTAAAAGTGATATATCCACAATATGTGTTGGTATGGCGGCTTCAATGGCGGCATTTCTATTATCTTCTGGAGAAAAAGGCAAGAGATATATTCTTCCTAATGCAGAAGTTATGATTCATCAGCCTTTGGGAGGGGCTCAAGGACAGGCGACCGAAATTAAAATAGCTGCTGAAAGGATATTAAAATTAAAGAAGAAACTCAATAAGATCCTTTCTGATAATACTGGTAAAGATATCGATACTATTGACAATGATACGGAAAGAGATTATTTTATGGATAGTGATGAGGCACTAAATTATGGTATTGTTGATAAGGTATTAAAAAAAGCTAGCTGATGCTAACTTTTTTATTGTACTTTAGTATTTCCTGTTTTGGTATATCCTTCAACATAATTATCTGCTGACCAAATTACGTCTCTATTTTTTTGAATATATCTATAATAAGTAATGGTATCATAACTTCCTTCTGATTTAGTTGTTACTATGTCTCCTGAATTAAATTTTATGGTAATCTTAATTGGAACTAAATACTTATCTTTAATATTTTTAATACCCTCTAGTGATTTTATGTTTACTTTTACATTTATGTAGAATGTTCCCTTATAATAATATGGTGTTAACTTGTAAGTAAAGTTATTTTCCTTTAATGAATATTCTTCAATATTATCTATAGTTAAACTGCTATCTTTTACCACTGATATACTCTTATCAGAAGCAAATTCTTTTTCATCATTATAATAAGAAGATTCCTTAATAGTAGTAAAGTAGTATTTACTATTTGGTACATCATTTAATTTTAATCTATATTCAATAGTGTTATCTTTAATATCTTTTTTATTTATTATTCCTAGTGAATAGTAAGTTTTTTCAGCAGTACCATAATATTCATATTTATTTTCAATATTATCTCCTGTTTTATTACCTTTCATCCACTTGGTATATGTTGTCCATTCTTTTACATATTCGTAATAAGTAACTCCAGTACTTTTATTACTATTGTTAGTACTATTATTACCATCGGTATTATTATTTTTTGTATCATTATTCTTGGTGTTATTATTTTTAGTATCAGTAGTGCAGTTTTTGCAATCATTAAAACTGAACTTTCTAGTAATGGTGTTTTTCTCTTTACCACACTCTAATCTTGTTTCTACCTCATAGTTATCTTTCTTTCTAGTAATTTTTGAATAACTATCTTTGGTATCACATTTTCCACCTTCACTTGTTTTGACAGATACGATTAATTCTTTTTCTATCATTTCACCAAGTGTCACTTTAATACTTTCTCCTTGTTTAGTAGGCAAATCTATATCTTTAAAATATTTAACCGCTACTGTTTCCATATTATTAATATTGTTTTTAAATGTATCAGATAATTTATTTCTATTTATTAGTTTTGATACTAACCAAACAATTATTAATATGAAAGCAAATGCTATTACAATTTTAATAAATAGACTTAACCAGTTTATTTTCTTTTCATCTTCCATAACTAAAACCTCCCTTTGGAATTATATTGCTTCAATGAATAATATAATTAAAAATATTATTATGAGAATGATTATCAGTACTATTTGCCGTGCTAGTGTGCTTATTTCTTTTACTAGTTTAATAATCTTGTTATCAAGCATACAATACCTTCCCTAAAATTGCTTCCTATTATAGCATACGACTAGCTAGTTGTCAATATTTAGATGTACTATTGTACAACCATCATTTAGTCCATCAGTATAATACCTTGATACTTCTTTTCTTTTAGAAAGAGTTTCATGTACTGAGGACCTAACTAGTCCTTTTCCCTTTCCATGTATTATTAGTATTTTTTTATTTCTTAATATTATATTATCATTAATAAAATCATTTGTTGCTACTCTAGCTGACTCTATATCATAACCATGTAAATCAATAAATGGTAAATTTTTTATAAATATATCTTCCATAGTTCATTCTCCTCTAGATATATATTATACCAAATATTAGTTATTAATTAAAGTAAAAAGATTACTATTTTGGTAATCTTATTGTTACTTTTGTTCCTACACCCTCTTTTGATGTATATATTAACTCTCCATTATGGGCATTTATTATCTCGTTAGACAAGCATACTCCAAGTCCGCTACCATTTAATTTAGTAGTGAAGAACATTGTTTTTAATTGCTTTAGTGTATCTTCACTCATTCCTATACCATCATCTTCAATAATAATATCAATATGTCTTTTATAAATATTGCTTGATATTTCTACTTTACCTTTATCTTTTATTGCTTCAACACTATTTTTTAATACATTAATTAATACTTGTTTTAGTCTTTCATAATCTCCATCAAAATATATTTCTTCATCTTCTCTGTCGTTATAGATTAATTTGATGTTTTTCCTATTCAAAATTATCTTAAATGAATCATAGACATCCTCAAGGAGAAGGTTTAAATCTATTTCAGTCTTAACTATTTTAATTTTATTAAATTCTAGAAAATCTGTTATTATATTTAAACTACGGTTGGCTTCTTCACGTATTATATTTAGATATTTTAATGATTTTTCTTTATTATCAATATTAAACATATCTAGGTAACCTTTAATGACCGCTAGTGGATTTTTTATTTCATGTGTTAATTTGAATAGTGACTCTTTTATCATTTTATCTTTTTCTAATAATTCTATTGATTTATTTAATTCTCTTACTTTTTCTATTATTTTAAATATATACAAAATTACAAATGAAATAAAATAATATATAAATACTAATATTATTAATTCTATGAAACTATTTAGCGTTAAATTCAAATCTTTAAAAAAATATTCAAATGATAAGAAAAAGCCTTGAAGAACTGCAATTGAAAGAATAAAACTCTCTGTACTTAAATTTCTTTTTCTAGCACATAAATATAATATAAAATATGTTAAATACTTTATGGTTACTATTAAGCATATGTTTTTATATATGAAAAAACAATACAAAATATTTATTAGTGCTAAAAGAACTCCTAGTAATGATTTCTTTTTCATTAGTGCAATCACTATTGGTATATTGCAAAACAATAACACCTTACTATTTCCATCTATAATTCCAAATCTAAGACACAAATAGAGAGAACTTATTAGCGCTATACTAAGTAATAAATTATTATAATTCTTATTAATATCATTTTTATAACAAACCAAAACCAGGTACACCAATATTGGAAAAACAATTAATACTGTATTTAAAATTATATCTTCAAAAATTTCTGTGTTCATAATATCCTTCTCTCTAAAAAATATTATACATTTTGTTTTTGTCGAATTTTGTCGAATAATGTCAAAAAAAAGAGCTTTTTGTAAAATTTTGCTCTTTATTTTAATTCATCAATATATTTTTTTATCTTTTTGGCATCATTTCCTAAAATTATTTTTAGTTGATCATCTATTTCTACAACACCTTTTGCTCCTAGTTTGATGATTCCTTCTTTATTTGCTTTTGTTATATCTTTTAGAGTTACTTTAAATCTAGACATATCTACTTCAGTATCTAGGATATTGTCTTTTCCTCCAAGTAATTCAACTAATTTATTAAACTCTAACTTAACATCTTTTTTATTCATTTTAACTATAGCAAGAGCTATTATTAATAATACCACTACAATTACTATATATTGCCATGTGTCCATTTTATCTTTTCACCTCTACTACATTATACTATTTTTTTTTATTTATAACAAGTACTATGCAGTATTTTTATTTTCATTAATTTTGTTATTTTATTATTAAAAATTGATTAACTGATGGTTAACCGGCATGAGCGTGTTCTCTAACTTTTATGGCAAAAACTATTTGTAAAACTATTTAATAGCGATAAGGTGATATAATTGAAGCGTGATAAGGTATGAGAAAGAAGTTTTTAAAGAATACCATGAATTGTATTAAGAAAAAATATCCTAATTATGATGATGAGAAACTTGAAGTTATTGAATATGGACTCGAATCTTTGTATATTATGGTTACTAAAACTATTGTTATTTCTTTAATTGCCTTAGTTCTAAATGTATTTAAAGAAATGTTAATAATTATGATACTATATAATATCATCAGAACAACAGCATTTGGTATGCATGCTAAAGAAAGTTGGCAATGTTATATAATATCTATTACACTATTTATTGGTGGTGCATTACTATTTAAATATATAGATGTTAGTTTCTATGCTAAGGCAATTATTGCCGCTATATCTTATATATTTTTAGTTATTTATGCACCAGCAGATACATATAAGAGACCTCTTGTAAATGCTAAAAAAAGAAAAATTTATAAAATTATTACAGTTATTAGCAGTTCTATATTCTTAATATTAATTGTTGTATTAAGAGATAGTAATGTTAGTACTGCACTTAGTTTGGGGCTTTTGGATTCAATGCTTATGATTCATCCACTAACTTATAGGATGTTTCATTTACCATATAATAACTATAAAACTTATAATGAGTCTTATAGTTAATATGGAAAAAATAGTATAAGGAGGGACTGTAGTATTATGTTTACATCATTTTTATCTTGGATTGGTTCTCTAGCTGCTTCAATTGGTTCTAAAGCTTGCTGGGTATGGCTTACTGATGAACCTAAAATGCCAAAATCATTAATTAAATAACTTTTACAGCTTATGAAAAGAACTATGACTATTCATCATAATTCTTTTTATTATCTTTTATTTTTAAACTTTGAATATAGATATTATCTCTTATTTCATTTTTGGCTTCAAACATATTATTTTCACTTAGTATTTTATTTACTAGTAATAATCCATGACCCCTATGTTTACCTTTAGTACTAAATGATTCTTTGCCAATTTTATCTAGATTAATTTCATTATTGAAAGTATTAGTAATAATTAACTCTATCTTTTCTTTGATTAAATACATTTCTATTCCGAGCTTCTTATCTTCAGATGTAGAACTTGCTTCGATAGCATTATCTAAATATACTCCAACAATTCTAGCTAAATCCTTAAAGTCTTTAGTATCAATATCTTTTAAGAATGAATTTTCAATCTGTTTAGAAATATTTATTGATACATTTATACCTTTCTTTTCAGCCTCAATAAACTTATAATAGAAAAATCCTTTTAATCCATTTGAAGGAAGATACTTAAACTTGGAATACTTTGTACTGCTTGCTTTTCCTTTTTCACCAATAACACTATCTATATATTCAATTATAGTTTTGTTATCTTCTTTATCTTGAAGTTTACATTTAATGGTAGCGAATTCATTTTTAGTTTCATGTCTTAGTGTTCTTTGCTCTTCAATATCACTTTCATAGTTTTTCATTACATCAAGTAATTCATCATACTTTTTGGAAACTTTTTCGTTATCCATTCTTTGTCTAAATAATGTAAACAATATAACTATGAAAGCAAACATAGCTATTAAATATATTATTACATCTTGATTCATTTTATAACCCGTTGCAAACTTGTAAAAGAATATTGCTGTAAAAATAATGGCCAATACTGATATAACAACAATTTTTTTATTTTCAGATAATTTATATTTCATTAATTTTCTTAGTGGCTTTCTTATAATATACGTAAGTAATATCATTATTAATAACACTGATAGATTTCCGATTAAACCGCTTGCTATTACCGAATAATAATATTCCTTACTAATTCCTAAAATATATATTGCTGTAGACAATATCAATAAATCTGGAATAACTAACAAGATTACATACACTATTGAGGTAAAGACTGATTTACTTAGTTTTATTTTAAATATACTGAAAAATAATGATGAATATAGTAAACAAGTAATTATTGTTTTTATTGTACCTGTTGTATATTTAAATACTAAAATATTTAATAATATAAAGCCTAATAATATTAATACATCTATCATTATGTTTTTATGTCTACGATTTACTATGATTATTCTTCCAAATGTGTATAAAGTTAATATTAGTAATGTGCTACTTAATAGCATCTTAAAACTCTCCGACAATTTGCTTCAACCCCTTTCTTGCTGAAGGGGCAATCAAATTTGTTGTATCTCCATTTTTAAAATATATTGTTGATGTAGAATAGTCTATTTCTCTAACGTTATCTAAATTTACCAGACATGATTTATGTGTTTGATAAAACATTGGTTTTAACTCACTTTTTAGTTTTACTATAGATGTTGTTATATATTTTTCATCTCCAGTAACTTCATGTATTATACATTTATTTTGAGATGGGGCTTTTTCTATATAATTTATTTCTTTATATCTAAGTTTTGTTTGAACATAATTGTATGTAAAACTTAGTACTCTTTTTTTATACATTTTATCTATTACATATGTTATGGTATCTGCGAGTCTTTCTTCATATCTATTATACTTGGATATAAAGTCTATTGCACCAAGTCTTGAATAGAATATATCATTTTTACATTCTGAATGAGCTGTAACAAATATTATTATACTTTCATCATCATTCTCTCTTATCTCTGAGGCTATTTCTAGCCCGCTAACTGTAGGTAATTCTATGTCCAGAATATATATTTTTATATCTGTATTGTCATCCATTACCTTTTTAAATTTATTGTTATACTCTTTGAACTTTAATACTTTATATTCAATATCATAATTCATCATTGCTTTTATTACATATTTACCTGCAGTTTCCAATGCTTCATCGCTATCTTCACAAATTACAAACTTAATCATTTCTTTCACTTCTTTCTAGTTAGATTTCTCCTCTTTCAATTCTTTTATTAGGTCATAAGAAATTATATCATTTGATATATCTATTAAATTTGATGAATGTTCTATGCCATTTTGTATGTATTCTTCAGTTATTGGATCGTTACTTATAGGATATATTTCCCCTTTTGGAGCGCTATAATATATATTTGATGTCAAATATGATCCATCTATAAATGTAACTACATTATCTTTTAAATTGAAAATATCGTTACCTAGTTGATAATCACTATGTATACCAAGCATATTTCCTAATGTTGGGAGTACATCTATCATTCCCATAGGAGTATCAACTGTCTTATTAAAATTCTTATCTCTAGTCCATATTATAAATGGAACTTTTTTATTTAATTCATAATCATAATCATTAAATGATACATATCCATCATCTGTTTCATCTTTTATTCGATCATTAACTGGATCATAATTATAAAGTAAATTGAATTCATCTTTATCCATTCTGGCATCATGATCGCCATATATTACTAATACTGTGTTATCAAGTAATCCTTCACTATCAAGTTTATTTATGAATTCTCCAATTGCTTCATCTGCATAATGAACTGATCTTATATAATTACCTAATTTAGTATTATTTAAATATTCTCTAGTTATTGTTTGATTATCTAATTTTACATCTATTGTTGTTGGATATTCTGGCATTAATTCCAAATCACTAAATGGTGTATGATTAGATAACATTATTAATGTACTATAAAATGGTTGTCCCTCTGTTTCTTTTATTTCTTTCATAATATCTACTGATTGACTAAAGAATGACTTATCTGACAAACCTAAACCTATTGTCTCATCTATCGTATAAGAATCTTTACTATAAAATTTATCATACCCTAAACTTTGATGCATAATGTTTCTATTCCAAAATTCTCCAGTATTTGCATGCATACTATATGTGTAATAACCTTTTTCTTTTAGCAGTTTTGGTATTGCAACATATTCTCTATCAAAGAAATTTACAAACACTGTACCTTTGGTTGATGGCATAAGTGATGTATTAAAGGTAAACTCTGAATCTGAGCTTGTGCCTACACCAACCTGTGAATAAAAGTTACTAAAGAATATTCCTTCTCTACTTAATCTATTTAAGTTTGGTGTAACTTCTTTATTATTAAATTTAAGCTCCATAACAAATTCTTGCATACTCTCAGCATGTATTACTATAACATTTTTTCCTTCAAAAATGTTTGTATATTCATTTTCTATTTTTTTATACTTATGTTTTTCATAATATTCTTTTGTTTCTTTAAGAGCTGTATCATGACCAAATGCCGAGTTTATTTTTGGAGATATACTCTGTATTATGTCATCTATTTGATATATGTATATACCATAATTTATTACAACTGATTCTCTATTCCATAATTTATAGAAACCTCCCCAAGCACTGAGTGGCATGATAATTGATGCAAGGGCCCAAAATGATAATGTTGTAATTATTGATGACAGTATCATTTTTTTATTTGATTTTAACTCTTTAATAAAGTACTTCTTTTTATTAAGAAAATAATATGACAGATAAACTGCTGATGGGCACCAAATATATATTAAATCCACTGGTTTTAATACATTTTCAAATATAGCATTTCCGACATCTTTAGCATAGATAAGATTAGATAAAAGAGCTACAGAAGCGAATGAACTATAATAATGATAATATACACTATTTATTAAACACACTAACGTTAATATAAATGACATTGCCATAAAATATTTTATTCTGTTTTTTCTTTTGAACGCCAGCGCTACTAGCGATATAAGTATTAGTAATCCAAAATCTATAAATAATGGTGGTAAGCTAAATATGTTTTTTACAGTTATTCCTCTCAAAATTAGACCATTTATTAAATTTGACATAATGAAAGAAACAACTAGCAGATAGTCATTTTTTATTTTTCTAAATTTTTCTTTTATTTTTTTCTTATTTATCTTTAACATTTTCACCACTTCAAGGGTATTATAACACATAAAATTAGTTTGTTGCAACTATTATTTTAAATTAAATTTTTGGTCACTTTTATTTCAAAAAATTATAGCATCTTATTTCTTTGCGACGATACTTTTTAGATAAATGAAAATCATTTTGTTAACTTATAATTAACTTTTCTGGTAAATAAAAAAATGTGAAATTATCACATTATTTTTCAGTACTAAAACCAAATTTCTTATTGAATTTTTCAACTTGTCCTTTTTTAGATGCTGTACTTTGCTTTCCAGTATAGAATGGATGACATTTAGAACATACTTCAACTTGAATGTTTTCTTTTGTTGATTCTGTTTCAAAAGTATTTCCGCAAGCACAAGTAACAGTAGCTTTTACATAATTTGGATGAATATTCTTTTTCATTATTCTCTCTCCTTCCGCCATGACAAAAAGTCATAGTAATAAAATTACATGGTATATTATATCAGTTATTTTTTAAATTTTCAACTATTATTTGTGAAATTTTTTGATAACCTTTAATATTTGGTAAATAATTATTATTAATTTGACTAATATATGTAGGATTATTATCTAATATTTTAGATAAATCTATATATATATAATTATATTTTTTAACTAAATTACTTAATTTATAATTAGCATAATTTATAATGTCACTATTATTGTTTGATATACTATAGTATCCCAACACATATACTTTATCATGATGAAATTTATTAATATAATTTAATATTTTATTATAATTGTTTATCATAGTATCTATATATGTATATATATTTTGATTATTTTTGTCTATTTTATAATAAATTTCTTGTATTCCTATAGACATCGTAATTATGTCTGCTTCTTTAATTAACCTATTTAATGTAACACCATTTTTACTTTTATTGTATTCTAAAATTGTTACGATGTCTGATACTTTATAATCAATATTAGCAAATGAATTATTATAACTTTTTAGTAGATGACTTTCCTCTAGAAAGTCTTTTGTAAAATCACTATATCCATAAGATGCAACACCATACTCATTTATTCCTTTGGATAATGAATCTCCAATTACTAAATAATTTTTTTTATTTCCTTCTGTTTTGGTGTATACAAAGTAGCAAGATAGAAAAAGAGTTAATATTAAAAATACTTTTTTCATAGTTCACCTACTTCAGTATATTTAAATTAACTCTATTTTAGCACCTACTTTTGATAGTTTGCCACAGATATCATCATATCCTCTTAAAATGTATTTTACATTATCTATTGTTGTTATGCCCTCTGCAATTAAACCACATATCAACATAGAAGCTCCTCCGCGAAGATCAGTTGCAGTTACATTTTTACCTGTTAGTTTTGTAACTCCTTTTATTTTAGCTATTCTATTGTCTTTGACAATTATATTCGCACCCATACGATTAGTATCATAAACATTTTGAAATCTATTTTCCCATATAGTTTCTTCAACTGTACTTATTCCATGACATTGTGTTAAAAATGGTATTAATGGCTGCTGAAGATCAGTTGGAAAGCCGGGATATGGCAGTGTCTTTATGCTTACCGCTTTATATTTACCTCTTTTTTCTATTGTTATTGAGTCTTCGCTTATATTCATTTCTACACCAGCTTCAATTAATTTTGATGTTAATGACTCAATATGAGATGGTATTAAGTTTTTAATAGTTAGATTTTCTCCAAGAAGGGCACCAATTATTACATATGTTCCTGCCTCGATGCGATCTGGTATTACCTCATGAAATGATTTATGTAGATAATCTACTCCAGTTATGGTAATTACATTAGTTCCTGCACCTTTTATTTTTGCTCCCATATTATTTAAAAAAGTTGCCACATTTACTATTTCTGGCTCTTTGGCTACATTTTCTATTACTGTTTTTCCTTTGGCTTTTACTGCTGCAAGCATAGTATTTATTGTTGCTCCTACACTTGGCATATCTAGGTATATTTTAGCTCCTTTTAATTCTTCGGCTTCTACTATATATCTATTCCCTTCTTCAATTACTACAGCTCCTAGGGCACGATATGCCTTTAAAGTTTGATCTATAGGTCTTTCACCTATTGTGCATCCTCCTGGGAAATACATTTCAACATGCTTATATTTTCCTAATAATGATGACATAAAGTAATATGATGCTCTTAATTTTTGAGACATTTCTTCTGGTATCTCTTTATTGACAATATTTGATGAGTCGATTGTTAACACTCCATCTCTTCTTGTTATTTTGGCATTTAAATAATTTAATATTTCTTCAAGTGAATCAATATCAGAAATATTTGGTACGTTACTAATTGTTACTTCTTCATCACAAAGAATGGCTGCTGGTACTAAAGCCACAGCACTGTTTTTAGCACCACTTACTTCTATTTCTCCAGTTAATTTATATCCGCCTTCTATTTTTATTTTACTCATAGGTTACTCCTTCCTAATTTCATTTTAATATCTATTTTGATTTTAGTCAATTACTTATTATTTTATTTACATATTTTTACACTATTTAAATATGTATAACAAGCCAATTACTAGGAGTATTGATCCTCCTATTATGGTGGATATTTTACCATATTTTTTATTTAATATATTACCTAGATTTAATCCTAAAAATGTAAATAATAAACTTGTTACAGAAAATATCAAAGCGGATATTACATATTTGTCTGTTATAGCAGAAAAACCTATTCCTGTAGTTAAACTATCAATACTTACTGATAGTCCAAATAGTAAATATCCTGGTATACTTAAAAGAAATTTTTCTTCTTTCTCTTTAAAACTCGATATAATCATTTCGATAGCAATTAATGATAAGATTATGCCCACTAAAATGTTGGTATTTATTATTATTTTATTTGTTACAAATAAACCTATGCTTAATCCTATTAGTGGCATTATAAAATGATATAATCCAACAATTATAGAGAGTAATATTTTTCCTTTCTTTGATATTGCTTGTGTACCATATATTAGGGCCAAAGAAAAAGCATCCATTGATAGGCTTACTGCAATTAAAATTATTGTTATTATTTTCAAGTATCATCACCTATTTAAATGTATGCTTTTTATATTAAAATATTTTATTTATCTTTTCCACTATCCAAGATTTATACTCTACGTTGTCCTTTGTTTCTAAATCAACTAGACATAAATTAGGAAACAGTACGCACCACCAATTGTCTCCCTCTGCTTTGCCAATGCTTATTACTACTGATTCATAGTATCCTTCATTATATTTTAATCCACGATATTCTTTTTCCGGAAAATAGTTTAATCCATAGTTTATGTCAAAGTTCATATCATAGTTATTCTCACTAAATATTTGCTTTACATTTTCTTCTATAAAGGGGATATTATTTTTTATTTTTTCTTTTGCTATTTCTTTACTATCTTCATCTTTTATTAAATTATAGGTATTATTTTCTAAATACTTTTTCACTTTATTTTTTATATTTTGATCTAAAGTGCTATTACTATTTGGTATTACTCTTAGTCTTATAGCGGTATCTGGTATTATTATATCGTTATTTTTTACTTCTTTATAAATAAATACTGCTACTATTAAAGTTAATATAAGTATCATTTTCTTCATTGAAAAATATCACCCTTTCATTTTAATTATGAGTGATATTTATTTTTTTTATTCTTATTTTTCAACTTTTATTATTATTTGATAATCTGTTAATCCATCTACTTCTTCCATAGTTACATTATAGCCCGCCGCAGTGATACTATCTAATGCATCTTTTGCAATTTTAATTGCAGTAGCTAATTTTACTTTATTTATACTATTTGGTGCTTGTTCTGCATCTTTTGCATTAGGTACTTCATTCATATTCTTTTCCTTCTTATCTTCTACCATCACTGTATTTCCATCAAAAATATCTGATTTATTCTCAACAATATTTAGTCCTTCAAGAGCAGATGTTACTGGTGCTTTCACTTCATTTAGTTTATTTATATCAATGAAATCATTCTTATTTTGGGCATAAACATTAGGATTATCATCTTTTTTTTCTACTTGTGGAGGTACTGGAATATCTAGAGTTTTTGGTTCATTAGCTATGGTACTTGCTGGTACAACTGGCTCTTCAGGAGTTACTTGAACTGGTGGTACTACTGGTGTTACTGCTTCTTTTGGCGTTTCATTACTTATACCAAGCATATTTTTAATATACTCGTCAGTATCTCTAACATTCATTCTTTCTGTAATTATTTTATTTAATACTTCTTTTTGTTTATCTTCATCCTTTATTTGTAGCAAGCATCTCGCATGACGCTCCGATATCAAATTGTTCATTAGTGCTACTTGAACTTCGTTTGTTAAAGCAAGTAAACGCATTTTATTTGCTATAGTTGACTGACTTTTACCCATTCTCTTGGCAAGTTCATCTTGCGTGAAATTACCCATATCTAATATTTTTTTATAAGATTTAGCTTCTTCAATTGCCGATAAGTCTTTTCTTTGAATATTTTCAATTAGAGCAAGTTCTGCGCTAGTTTGATCATCCATTGAACCTACGATAGCTGGTACTTCAGTAAGACCCGCTAGTGTTGCAGCTTTGTATCTACGCTCTCCAGCAATTATTTCATATTTACTACCTAAATCTCTTAATATTAGGGGCTGTATTATTCCATGTTCTTTTATTGAATTTGCAAGTTCATTTAATGCTTCTTCATCAAAAGTAAGTCTTGGTTGAAATCTATTAGGGATGATATCTGATAAACGTACCATTACCACTTCTTTATTCATTCTCATACTGTTACCCTCTTTTCACTTCTTCTACACTAATATAATAATACAATAAAAATTACTTTTTTACAAGTAATTTTTGATATTTTATTTTAGGTATTTGTTTATTTTATTCAACATTTCTTCTTTATCTGATGATTTTATTATGTAATCAGTAAATCCTTCCTGTAAAT